>ENA-ORBV01002462-ORBV01002462.1-microbial-mat-metagenome-genome-assembly--contig:-NODE-2462-length-38910-cov-33.239693_pt1 | contig 38910 bp, 39 predicted proteins | sample MGYA00237777_ERZ505514 | MGnify/ENA primary metagenome ERZ505514 (study PRJEB26160, sample SAMN06269048) | microbial mat metagenome | isolation source: Oligotrophic lake microbial mat | place... | reverse complement strand
GATGAGTGATGAGTGATGAGTGATGAGTAATGAGTGATGAGTGATGAGTGATGAGTGATGAGTAATGAGTAATGAGTAATGAGTGATGAGTAATGAGTAATGAGTGATGAGTTGTCATTACCGATCACTTATCATGAAGAATTTTTTCAGGAGACAAAAGACGACTTTTCCAAATAAATTATCCTTCGAAAACATCTCAGTTCTCCTTCACGCTTCCGGAACCATTTATATTTTTCGTAACCTTTTTTGGATCACCGGAATAAGTTAAATCGCCGGATCCTGCAATACTTGCTTCGAGAGAATTATTTGCGTGCACTTTTGCACTTCCACTGCCTGCAATTTCACCGGTCACGTCCTCTGCAATTAAATCCAATAACATCATATTTCCGGAACCGGCTATGCTGAAAGTTACATTTTTAGTTGTTCCCTTAATAGTAATATTTCCACTGCCAGCTATATCACCTTTTAAGGCAGCAGATAGAATTAGGATATCAATATTTCCTGAACCTGCAACAGATGTTGTAATGGTTTCCTTACTTATTAAGGAATTTGTGGAAGAAAAACTTCCGCTTCCTGCTAAATTAATTTTTTTTAAAGCCGGAGTACTCAGATAAATTTTAACATCTTCAGAACTTTTTACATTTTTGTTTTGATTATCATTAATTCCTATCGTTAGTTCATCACCTTTTTGTACTACTTCAATAATCTGTAATGTTGCTGCATCTGCATCAATTGTTAAAGTGCTTGCATCCCCCTGTGTGAAAATTACATTAAATGGAACCTTCACAATTAATTCCGTGAAAGAAGAAATTTCAATTTTCTTACTTTCAATTTTCTGTGCATTTCCGGTAAAGGATTGGAGAATTAATCCTGTTGCAACAAAAAATACAATAATTGTTGCAAATAAAAATATTTTTTTCATGATCTAAAATTTATATCTTCCAATTTTAAGTCGTTTGTATTCCATGTATATTTCATGGAATCTAACAATCGCAAAATTTAAGACCGGTTAATGAATAGAAATACCAAGTTAATTGAAATAACTGAAATAATTACGAAGCACCCTAATTTTATTTTTTTTTGCTAAAAATCAGTTCAGGCTATCAGATCAGAAATCAGATCCGGCATCAAACCAAGCACCAGAAGTATGATGACACCCAATATCAACACTAATTTATACCCAAAATGGATTGGCACTAACGGAATTTCCCCCTGTGTATTAAAAGCATTTGCCATAACCCGGAAATAATAAAATACCCCTACAAGGGAGGTCAATATCGCCACAACAACCAACCAGATCTCCTCAGCCTGAATAGCATTTGCGAATACGGCATATTTTCCGAAGAAGCCCGCTAAAGGAGGAATACCTGCCAGCGACAACATGGCAAAAGCAAGCGTAACCGCAAGCATTTTATTTTTGACAAAAAGTCCTTTTAATCCTTCAATAGTATTTATTCCTGTATGATCTTTAATAATGGAATAAATAGTAAATGCTAAAATACTGGCAACGCCATAAGAAGCTAAATAATATAAAACATATTCGTAGGTGTTTACCTGCAATGTTGCAACTGCAACTAATACGTAACCTGCATTTGCAATTCCGGAATAGGCTAATAATCTTTTGAAGTTAGTTTGATATAGGGCGGTTACATTACCTACAATTAATGTGAGTATTGCAACTACGGTTATAATTTCCTGCCAATTATCCGTTTGGATAAGGCCCGACATAACTATAAATCTTATCAATCCGCCAAAGGCTGCAGTTTTTACCACTGTTGCCATAAATGCAGTGATAACACTTGGAGAACCCTCATATACGTCAGGTGCCCAGAAATGAAATGGCACTGCCGAAATTTTAAAAATAAAAGCACCGAGAATTAAAAAACATCCGGTAATAAACAAAGCCGGAAGTTCGCCATTTGCTGCAGAAATAAAATTAAATATACCCTGCATTTCAAAAGTATGCGCTGTTCCGTAAACAAAGGTTATTCCCAACAATAAAAAACAAGATGCAAAGGAACCCATTAAAAAATATTTTAATCCCGCTTCATTGCTGAATAAATTTTTTCGGTTACTTGCAGCGAGGATATATAATGGAATTGATAAAATTTCAATACTAATAAACAACATCACCAAACTCTGAAAAGAAACTAAAAGTATTCCCCCTATCATCGAAAATATAAACAACGAATAAATATCTCCCAGATGCTCCATGTTCTCCCGGAAATAATATTTACTGATAATGAATACACCCATGGTCAATAAGATCATGATTATACTAAACCCATAAGAAAATGGATCAAACTGCAACATATTGCCAATAATATCCTCATACCCGCCATTTAATTTTAAAAAGATGATACATAGAGCTGCAATACAAGCGAGTAAAACCAACGGCAGCGCAATGCGTTTAAATTTAAACACCCCCACAAACATGGACGCAATACCTGCTACTGCTAAAATTATTACTGAGGTCATTTATTTAGTTATTATTCCGTTGATCTTTGTTTGGTATTGTAAAATAATATCACTCACACTCTGTTCCGTAAGGTTGGTTATCAATTGCGGATATACTCCAAAAACAAAAATTAATATCACAATTGGTATCAATACCCATTTATCCATACTATCAAGATCGGTAAATGAATTTGTTTTATTATTTACCTCCCCCAACATTACTTTCCGATAAGCAGAAAACATATAAACAGCTCCTAAAATAACGCCACTACCTGCTAATAAACACAACCATGGGTTCACTCCGAAAATGGAATTCAACAACATAAATTCTCCCGGAAATGCATTGGTTAATGGTAAAGCAACACTTGCAAGTAATATCACCAAAAATAATCCTGCAAATAATGGCGCCTTATTTCTTATTCCTCCCATAGAATGAATGTCGTGATCATGGAATTTTCGGAATAAAATCTGACAGACATAAAATAATCCCACAACATTAATTCCGTGTGCGAGCATTTGATTTAATCCGCCCTGCAAACCCATTTGAGTAGCCGTAAATAATCCTGCGGTAATTAAACCTACGTGTGCTATACTCGAATAAGCAAATAATTTTTTAAGATCTTTTTGAACCCAGGCAATTGCCGATGCATAAAATACTCCTATGGAAGCAAATACGATAATATAAATTCCATATTGCTCAACAGCTTGAGGCACAACAGGTATTACCCATCGAATAATACTATATAATCCCATCTTCAACATAACGCCTCCTAACAACATAGTTGCAGGCGACGGAGAATAAGTATAGGTATCCGGTTGCCAGGTATGAAAAGGGAAAATTGGAATTTTAATTGCATACGCCAGCATAAATGCCAGGAATAAATACAATTGTATGGTCTCCGGAATATTTAATTGATAAATTGCAGAAATATCGGAAGAAGGCGTTTCACCCTGCATACTCAGCCAGATAATGGCGATGAGCATGAATAAACTTCCGAACAAGGTATAAATAAAAAACTTAGCGGTGATCTTTTTATTATCTCCTCTTCCCCACCACAATACAAGAAAATAAGCCGGTATGAGCGCAAGTTCCCAGAAAATATAATACAAAAACATATCCAATGAAACAAAAACGCCGTTCATTGCGCCTTGCATGATCAATAAAAAGGAATAAAATATTTTAGAATTTTCGTATTTGTCTTTAAAGGAAGAAAGTATGATTAAGGGTGATAAAATATTGGATAATAATATCATCAATAAACTGATACCATCCATACCGATGTGAAAACGAATTCCCAGCATGTTTACCCATGCGTAATTCATAACAAACTGCGTTCCCCCATTTACATCAAACTGAAAATAAGTTACAACTCCCAAAACCAAAGATGCGAGTGCCGACACCAAAGCAAATTGTTTGGTCAGATTTTCAGGAAGAAAATAAATGATCAGTCCTGAAACAATTGGTAATAATAGGAGTAATAATGTCAGCATGAATTACATCAATATAATTAAAAGGATAATTCCGCCCATGCCCAAAGCCATGGCGAATAAATAAAAACTTATATTTCCCGTTTGTAAATTTTTTAATTGTGTTGCAAAATAGCCTGTTGTTCTGGCTGCACCGTTCACTAAACCGTCAATTATTTGCAGGTCGAATATTTTATATAGAAATTCACTTAATGCGTGTAATGGTTTTACAATTACAGCATTATACAGTTCATCAACATAATATTTTGCATTGAGTAATTTGCCCAAACCCTTCATATCGGCATCATTTTCTGCAACTACTTTGCGTTCCAAATACTTTATTCTCACTGCCACTATGGTTAAAATAATAGCCACACTTGCGAAAGCCATAAGCATCCATTCTGTTGATGCATCCAAATGATGTACATGCATTGGAACGATATCGCTTAAATAATGCATCATCATTTTATCTCCCCCAAATAATTCGGGAATATTTATCACACCACCCACTATTGCAAGCACACATAAAATAATCAATGGCACTGTTATTACTTTTGGAGATTCATGTATTTTACTTTTTGTTTGTTCATTCATTCTCTCCTCACCTCTGAATACCAAATAATATAAACGCATCATATAAAATGCCGTAAATAATCCTGCAATTAATCCTAACCCCCACAACACTGGACTTTGCAAATAAGCACTCACTAAAATATCATCCTTAGAAAAAAATCCGCTAAATGGTGGCACTGCCATTATCGCCAAAACACCAAATCCGAAAACCCAATGGGTTATTTTCATATATTTTCCCAAACCGCCCATTTTGCGAATATCCTGTTCGCCGTGCAAACCGTGAATAACAGAACCTGCGCTTAAGAATAATAATGCTTTAAAGAAAGCATGTGTAATTAAATGAAAAAATGCTGCTTCATACGCACCAACACCAATTGCAAAAAACATCAAACCCAATTGGCTAACGGTAGAATATGCCAATACTTTTTTAATATCATTTTGTTTGAGTGCTATACTTCCCGCAAATATTGCCGTAACAATTCCAACAACCATAATAATATCCATGGTAATTGGAGCAAGTGAGAACAATAAATTACTGCGCACTATCATATAAATACCCGCAGTTACCATAGTTGCAGCGTGAATTAACGCACTCACCGGAGTAGGTCCCGCCATTGCATCCGGCAACCAGGTATACAATGGAATTTGTGCACTTTTACCACAAGCACCTATAAATAATAAAATGGTGATGATAGTTATAATATTTGTGTCGGGAACATAACTTGTTCCGGAACTCACATCCAGTTTATTGTTAACTCCTTCAAAAGTGAGAGTACCTAAATACTGGAACATTAAAAATAATCCTATCAATAAAGCAAGGTCACCAATTCTATTCATGATGAAAGCCTTGCTGGCTGCTTTATTGTATTCCTGATTTTTAAACCAGAATCCGATCAATAAATAAGAACACAATCCAACTCCTTCCCAACCCACGAACATGAGAACATAATTATTTGCCATTACGAGGGTGAGCATGAAGAATATAAATAAATTGAGATAGGAAAAAAACCTGTTAAATCCTTCATCTCCATGCATGTAACCTATGGAATAAATATGAATCAAACTTCCGACACCGGTAATTACCAGCATCATTAATATGCTGAGGTGGTCAATTAAAAATGCGAATGGAATTTCCATCCCCCCAACACTAAACCAATTAAATAGCTGAACATTAATTTCAGGAGTATTGCGCAATTCAAAAAACAAAACTAAAGTAAGAATAAAGGAAATTACTATCCATGCGCTTGCGTGAAAACCTGCAACTTTTTCAGATACTTTATTTTTCAGAAAAATATGGATCAAAAATCCCAGCAACGGCAAAGCAGGAATTAAGGTAACTATTATATTGAGGGTTTGTTGATTCAATTGTTTACCATTTTAGTTTGTTCAATGCGTTAATATCCAAAGTTTTTGTATTTCGGTATATCATTACCAACATAGCCAAACCGATAGCAACCTCTGCTGCTGCCACTACCATAATAAAAAACACAAATGCTTGTCCGGCAGGATCATTATTATACGATGAAAATGCTGCTGCCATTAAATTAATGGAATTCAACATCAACTCAATACTTAAAAAAACCACGATCAGATTTCTGCGCATCAAAATACCCACTATACCTATACTGAATAATATTAAACATAGCACAACATAATTCTCCAGAGGAATAGTTATAAGTTGCTGACTTAAGGTTCCGTTATTATTCATTTGACGACTCCTTTTTATTCATAATTACCACTCCCACCATTGCCGAAAGGAATAAAATACTGGTTAATTCGAATGGAATTAAAAACTCATCGAATAATACCTTTCCCAAAGTTTGCACGGAACCTGTTTCCGCATGCAGCGAATCGGCAACATAGGTTAATTGCGTTTGATAAAAACTTGCAAATAATAAAATAAACACCATTCCTCCGGTAAGCACTGCTGCAATACGCAAAAGATTACTTTTCGAAAAAGTGGCCTGCGTATTTAAATTGAGGAACATCAACACATATAAAAACAATACCATAATAGCACCGGCATAAACTATGATATGAACGATAGCCAGAAATTGCGCATTGAGCATAATGTATAATCCAGCCACTGCAAAAAAACAAACCAATAAATACAATACACTGTACATTGCATTGCGTTGAAACAGCATTAACAAGCTGCTTGCAATTGCGATCCCTGAAAGAAAATAAAAAAATATCTGGGTCATTGGTTGTGCATCAAATTACTTCCTTAATTATTAATTGGCTCCCTCGCGGGTGCCTTTTCTTCTAATGTCTATGTCAATACGATCTTCCTTTGCCACACCTTCCACTAACATATCTTTGGTATAAATAAACTGATCGCGGTGATAATTGGATAAATTGATGCGATCGGTCAAATATATTGCGTCTTTCGGACAAGCCTCTTCACATAATCCGCAAAAAATACAGCGCAACATATCAATATTATATTCAACGGCATATTTTTCTTCGCGATATAAATGTTCCTCTCCCTTTTTTCTTTCTTCGGCAACCATGGTTATTGCTTCTGCCGGACAAGCAATTGCACATAATCCGCAGGCAGTACAATTTTCTCTTCCCTCATCGTCTCTTTTCAAAACGTGCAATCCTCGCCAAACTTTACTGTGTTCACGAGTCTCTTCAGGGTAATTAACGGTTACTTTCTTTTTAAAAAAATGTTTTATAGTAATGCGCAATCCTCCCAACAACGCCGGAATATATAACTTCTCCATAAACGTCATTTGTTTATTGGAAACCACCTTGCTTCTATTAGTTAATTGCTGCATTTATATTTATTATTATTCCTTTATTATTCATTTCCCTTCCCGCAACTTCCCGACTTCCCGTCTTCCCGGCACCCCTCATCCGCTCCACAACACCCTACACACAAACCACCCTTCCCCCACAAAACCTTCCTTTTCCCAAACCACACTTCCCGCAACTTCCCGCCTTCCCGGCACCCCTCATCCGCTCCACAACACCCTGTACACAAACCACCCTGCATCCAAAAACACTCTTCAAACAAACCACCCTTCCCCCACACAACCTTCCTTTTCCCAAACCACCCTTCCCTTACCCAAACAATATCACCGCTCCCGTTATCAAAACATTTAATATCGACAATGGCAATAATACCTTCCATCCCAAATTCATCAACTGATCAAAACGGAAGCGCGGTATCGTCCAACGCACCCACATGAAAAAGAAAATGAAAAATAATATTTTGGCAAAAAACACCCCTACACATATTAAAGCAAACCATACTTCCCCAATCGAATTCTGCACCATTTCCATTCCCGGAAAATTATATCCCCCAAAATACAATGCGGCTATCAATGCAGAAGAAATAAACATATTTACATACTCCGCAAATAAATAAAACCCGAGTTTCATCGAACTGTATTCCGTATGATAACCTCCAACCAATTCCGTTTCCGATTCCGGGAGATCGAAAGGTGTTCTGTTACATTCTGCAAAAGCGCAAATAACAAATATTAAAAAACCAAGTGGTTGAATAAAAACATTCCAATGCATTCCGGCCCAGGCACTTTGTCCTTCCACAATATCACCAATACTCAGCGAACCCGACGACATAATAATAGCAATTATGCTCATTCCCATCGCCAATTCGTAACTGATCATTTGCGACGAAGCGCGCACTGCACCCAATAACGAATATTTATTATTGCTTGCCCATCCTCCAATCATAATTCCATATACTCCCAAACTCACGACACCCAAAACATATAATATTCCGATATTAATATCAGCAACCTGCAAAGGCACCTTCACTCCACCAATCGTAATTTCAGGTCCCCAGGGAATTACCGCACTTGTCATTAAAGCAGTGGTCATTGTAATTGCAGGACCCGCAATAAATAAATATTTGTTGGCAGTTGCAGGAAGAATTTCTTCCTTCATAAACATTTTAACTCCGTCGGCAAGTGGTTGCAACAACCCGAAAGGCCCGGCTCTGTTCGGCCCCAGCCTGTCCTGCATAAATGCAGCAACCTTTCGTTCGGCATAAGTGCTGTATGCAGCAATGGTGAGCGAAAGTGCAAAAAGCACCACAATTAAAACGATTTTAAAAATTAAAACTGCATCCATTATTAAAACCAATTAGCAAATTAGCAAATTAGCAAATGTGGGTATTTTGGTGAATTGATTAGTTGTTTTATTATTCGGGTTCTACTCCAAATTGAAAAATTAATTATTTTTTACTTCACTGTCATTTTTTAAATAAATTATCATTAAACCCGAATGGCCAATTTGCTAATTAGCTAATCAATCTTCTTCTGCACAACCGGTAATTCGTATGGCAATTCATAATGGTTTTGCGAGATCACCGAATGGCTGTCAATATGTGCCGGCCCTTCCACTACCCAAACTTTCGTTTCTTTTTTATCGAACCGGCATTCGTTACAAATAAATTCTTCACTTTCTCCCCATTTATCTTTTCTCGATGTTACTCTTAAAACCTCTTCGCCCTGATACCACAAAGTCACTTTTCCCGAACATTTTTCACAATGGCGATGCGCAAACATCGGTTTTGTGAACCAAACCCTGCTTTTAAAACGGAATGTTCTGTCGGTTAAGGCACCAACAGGACAAACATCAATCATATTTCCACTAAAATCGTTGTCTACTGCTTTTTGAATGTAGGTAGAAATTTCACTCACTTCCCCCCTGTTCAAAATTCCATGCACACGTTCATCGGTGAGCTGATCGGCAACCTGCGTGCAACGGTAGCAAAGGATACAGCGATTCATATGCAATTTTATTTTATCGCCAATATCTATCACCTCGAAAGTTCTTCTTTCAAATTCGTAACGGCTTTTAGCAACTCCGTGTTCGTAGCTTAGGTCTTGTAAATGACACTCACCCGCCTGGTCGCAAATAGGACAATCGAGAGGGTGGTTGATCAGTAAAAACTCCACAACCCCTTTTCGCGCTTCAATTACTTCGGGCGAAGATTCATTTTTCACCTCCATGCCATCCATAACCGTGGTTCTGCAGCTTGCCACCAATTTTGGCATGGGACGGGGATCTTTTTCCGAACCTTTGCTCACTTTTACCAAACAAACCCTGCATTTTCCGCCGCTTCCCTTTAAACTTTTGTAGTAGCACATGGCAGGCGGCACGTTCACCCCTATCATTCTTGCAGCCTCTAATATTGTAGTTCCCGCAGGAACATCAATAGATATATCGTCGATCGTAATTTTTGGCAAAGCAGCTATAAATTTTAACCGTTAATGTTATGGTTTTGGCGCTGCAAAGTTACGGATTAATAAAAGGATAAAAAAAATTAGGGCGCATATCTTTTTGGGTTCTTTCAAAGGTTCGGTCCCGCTTTTCGCTGCAAGTCCTCGTTCGTGCCTCACTGCGGGCTTTCCGCTACAATCGGGTGCAGATAAGGGAGTGCGCAATGTTTTCGGGGGATGGTCGGGTGCATTTGCTACTCTTTTACGCAACTGTCACCCAAGAATAAGAAATGTATCCATAACAATATCGAATTAAACCCTAATAAACTCTGTTTTAATAATGCTTTTTCTAAAATTACCTATACTTTGTTACAAAAATTATACATATTTACCTATACTTTGTTACATAAACTAGCAATATTTACCCTAACTTTGCTACATGTTCAAACGTCAAATTATAAAAGAACTAGAGAAATGGATGGTTCAGTCCGACCGAAAGCCCCTTGTTTTAAGAGGAGCCCGACAGGTTGGTAAAACTACATTAGTAAATCAGTTTGCCGCAAATTTTGAACAATACATTTATCTCAACCTTGAACTTCCCGAAGACAGGGAACCCTTTCAGGATTTTAGAAACATAGAAACCCTTATCCAAACATTATTTTTTATTAAGAACATTCTTATTTCAAAAAAACACAAGACCCTTATTTTTATTGATGAGATACAGGAAGTGCCCGAAGCGTTAAATATGCTCCGATATTTTAAAGAATCCGAGCCACAGATCGCCATAATAGCAGCAGGAAGTATGTTGGAAACAATTTTTGATAAACCAATACATTTTCCGGTTGGGCGAATTGAATATAAAATGGTGAGACCGGTTTCCTTTCCTGAATTTCTTGATGCAATAGGTGAACAGGAAGCATTAAAACAATTGGAAAAAATTCCGATAGCACCCTTTGCACAAAACAAATTATTTACGCTTTTTCAAACCTATGCGCTCATTGGTGGAATGCCGGAAATTGTAGATCATTATTCAAAAAACAGAGATCTCTTTGCACTGAAAAACATTTACGATTCACTCATTAATTCGTATCTAGAAGATGTAGAAAAATACGCGTCAAATAAACCTCAAATTTTACACATTCGCCATGTAATACGCAGCGCATTTTCAATGGCAGGTAAACGTATTAAATTTGAAGGATTTGGAAGTTCAGAATATCGTTCGCGCGAAATGGGAGAATCACTGCGCACTTTGGAAAAAACTTTATTATTACAGTTGATATATCCCAATACTGCTGCTACCTTTCCTTTACTTCCGGATATAAAAAGATCACCACGGCTGCAGATGCTTGATACAGGATTGATTAATTATTTTGTGGGCATTCAAAAAGAGATCTTAGGCACTGATGATCTAGCATCTATTTTTCAGGGGACTATAATCGAACACCTTGTCGGACAAGAAATTCTTGCATTTCAATACACTTCGTTAAGTAAATTACATTTTTGGGTCAAAGAAAAAAAAGGATCTTCTGCAGAAGTTGATTTTTTGTTTCCATTTGATGGAAAACTTATCCCAATTGAAGTAAAATCGGGCAAAGCAGGAAAATTAAAATCGTTACATATATTTATGGATTTAGCACCTCACACAATTGCGATACGATTTTATTCCGGCAAACTAAACATTACAGAGGCCATTACTCCTAATGGGAAAAAATATCAATTGGTAAACCTACCATATTTTCTGGTTTCAAAATTAGAAGAGTATTTAGGTTGGTTAATAATTGAACAAAATCATGACATAATTTAGTTGCCTCTGTATAAATCTGATATTTGAATAGGCATCAATTTTTTCCTAGTAGTGAACTTACATACATTCACATTTATTTCATTTTAACCGACTCTACAAAAACAAAAGACGCCACCATTTTTTCAAAAATACGGAGAGAATCGTAGAATATTGATTTATAAGCAGAAGATAAAATCAACACTACGCATCCATGTGGAGTAGCAATATAAGCATTAGCCTGATACATTGTTTTACCGTCCATTACAAACCCGGTATAATAAACAAGTTGTGCCATTATAGTTCCACCGGCGCTGATATCATTTTCATGTTCAATGGAAATTGGTGAGTAGGTAAATGCGGCATCATTAATATCAATATCTACAATTGCCGTTGTGGTCTTATATTCTGCATTGAAGGGAACATAGTTGGTGTACATTACCACATCGGCATACACCCAAGTAGAGCCAATGGGGTAAAAAACGGCTAAGGCTTCGCCTTTGCCGGATTCTTTATCGATCACCCATCCACTAGGCGGCGTAAATTTATAGGTACAACTTGGGCCATAAACAGTTTCGGGTTTAAGGTTTTGGGCAAATATTGCACTATGTTTAGATACAAGGATTATCAGGAAAGGCAAAAAATAACGCATAATCAATGAATTAGCTGACTAAAACTACTCTAATAATATCTAAATATCTAATAAATGGCAATTTTAATTAACAAAAAACGTACTTTTGGATTATGGGTAAACAAATTAAAAATTTTGGGATATACCTTTTTATAAATGTTTTACTTTTGATAACATCATGTAGTAAGGCGCAGGAAAATTGTTTAAACCCAGAGGATATAATTCCAACAAACAGGAAAATTTATATGATTGGTGAAGGGCATCTCGATGTTGCTGAAAATCCAAAAATGGGAGCCGGGAAAACGCAAATTAAACATCAGCTAGCTGCTGAAAATGAAATAATAAAACATTTTGTATTGAATTGTGGTGTAAAAAATTTCATTGTGGAGGCGCCAATTTATATGGAATATTATTTTACAAAATTTATGGAAACAGGTGATAGTGCGTGGATCGACTTTATACATCAGGACTATCAATTGGGCAAACTTTACAACATTAATAACCTTGCTAAAAAAGATACCAATATCCAATTAAAATGTATTGATCTGGACTTATCTTATCACAACCTCAATGATATAAATGCGTTGTTTTGGTTGTCCTTTTATGAGCCGCATGCAACTTTGTTGAATAAAAAACAACCCAAAAGTGAACGCACCTACAATAACATCGTATTCCCAACAACTTTGATCGATACCAGCAAAATGATAAACGAAATAATACGACCTTTTTTACAATATATTTGGGATGCCCGTATTTACAATAAAGATACTGCAAATCTTATCGTCTTGAATACATTTAAATCGACCTTTGAACAATTGAATGTGATGCATGCATTAAAAGATTATTACCGGGAAGACTATTACTTAGTATATAGAATATTACGCTCCTATATTTATTCGTATGGGCTAAAAATTGATGGTTATAATGCAGACCTCGAATATAGAGAAAGGATGTTATTTGCCAATTTTTCAGAGATCTATCAAATGGATACTACCTCAGGTTATTGCATACAAATTGGTGCATATCATATAATGAAAGATTCGGTACCTGGAATGCTACGCGAACGGATTGAAGACAAATTTAAATTGGATACCTATGGTGTTTTTTCCGTAGCAAAGGGATTTGAGCAACATTTTGCTCCTTACTTTAATAATATCCAGTTTGATTTTAAGCAGCAACATTGTATGGAGTCAATTAATAGAAATGACGGACTCTTACGTGTTCAATAAAGGCACCCTACATTGTTTCTTTATTCCTGTAAAAACCCATTAAACATCATCTTCTTTTTTCAAATCCTCCAACAACAATTCCATTTTTTTTAATTGCGCCTTTAAATTATTATGCACATCCGGTTGCGCAATTACTAATTGCACCTGCCAAATTTCCTTTATTTGAGAGAGAGGTAATTGTATAGTATTAATAGTGAGTATTCTATTATCAATTTTTTCAATTATACCGTCTAACAATTTATCCGAGGCCACAATTACAACATATTGGTGTTCATGAATAGCATTAATATCGGTGAGTTTACAAATTACAATTTCAGTTTGATGCATACTTGCATCCAAAATTTCAAAGGCCATTAAAGGTCCCATGCTGTCAATGGGTAGTTGCAAATGTGGAAGTTTCGAACGCATATCTTCCGTCGCATAACGGAATCCAAAATGTGGTCGATCGCGGAGAGAAAAATAGGGAATTTCTTTGATCCTTTTATCAGTTAACTTTCCCGGAGACAAACTTGCAGCAGTAAATTCCATTAAAACGTTTGGCTTTTTATCCAAATACGGCAAATTGAACCCAGAAAGTTCTTGATAACTCAATTTATCCTTTTCCGGCAAAGGCTCTTCATCAAGCATCAGATAATCTAAACTGACACTAAAAAGTCTGGAAATTCTGGTCAGCGCTTCCAATGTAGGTTTTATCTTGTCAATCTCGATCTGGCTTATCACACTGCGGCTAACACCAACCTGTTTTGCAAATTCTACCTGACTTAACAGGTTAGAACGTCTTATTTCCTTGAATTTTTGTCCGTAAGCCATAATTCTTTTTGCAAAATTGCTCAAAATATTTGCAAATTGCAATTAATATTTGCATTTTTGCAATTAATATGAGCATAAAGTTAGCCATTGCCCACAATTTTCAGTATTTTAAACAAAAAAAATTAAACGCTATGAACAAAAAAACAACCACAGAACACATTCATCATTTATTAATTTTGGATGAAAGCGGCTCCATGCAATCCATACGCCGGCAAACAATGGATACTTTTAATGAGATTATGAGCCACAATAAACAATTGATTAGCGATAATCCCGACCAGGAACATCGGCTGAGCTTTTTTACCTTTAACGGAAGAGGAATAAAAACGATCGCATTCAACCAATTGCTAACAGAACCTTTTGCATTACATGAAGGCAATTATAATCCTGCCGATAATACTCCACTATGGGATGCAATAGGAAGTTCGGTTTTAAAGGTAAAACATCAGATTTACGGAAAACCAAATCATAACGTACTGGTATCCATTCTGACCGACGGAGCAGAAAATTCATCAAAAGAGTTTAACGGAAAGGAGATCAAGGCGATGATAGAAGCGCTGAAACCACATAATTGGGCATTTACCTATATCGGAACCGACCATGATATTGAGGCTGCTGCAGATGCAATTGGAATGCACAGTGGCAATAGAATTCACTATGATAAAAGTAAAATATTTTCCAATGCTGAATTATTTAAAGAAATGAGAATTGCATTTTCGGAAAGAGTACACAAAAAAGAAAACCTCGATATTGATCTGATGAAAGAGGCAGCAGAAAAAGTGTTTCACAAAAAATAAAATTTGATCTTAAAGGCCGGGAAGTAGTATTATTTTCCGGCTTTTATTTTACTTTTTGTAGAATAATGCGATAAATAAAATAATATTCCCTTTACTTTGTTACAAATATTTCAAAATTATATCCATCATTATACTAATAGAATTGGAAATTAGAAAGGAGTTGCAGCAACTTAAATATTTAGAATATAATATCAAATCCATATTCTGCCATTGAAAGAATCCATCCTCCTCCGCTCACAAACAGGTATAGTATATGTGCTTACCATTTTTATTTATTTTTTCTTTGCTGCTCTTCTGTTTTTTCCGTTGAAGCGCAGTGATGATCCTTTTGCAAGAATTGTAGCAGTGAGTATAGCATGTTTTTGGCTGACTTATTCCATACATGTTATTTTATCGCTGAGTCGCGTAGTATTTTATGAAAGTTATTTAACAATTACAACATTTGTAACACGAAAGACCATCACCATTCAATATTTTGAGTTAAGTACATTTCATTATGTTCCACGCATCGTTACAAACAAAGGCAGGGTGACAGCAAAAAGCAATAACGATAAAATAAGAATTACAACAAGTGATGGTAGGCTTATTACTTTCAAAGAGATGCAGTATGATAATTTTTCATCCATGCGCGTATTTTTACAAAAGATAATACGTGGTGAGCATTTGGCGTAATGCAAGTTACTATTCAATAATCAAAACAGCCGCTGCATCAACTTCCGCATTCCTAACCTGTAAAAAATACACTCCCGATGCCAATGCACTCTGCGTGGAAACAGTATTATTCTGCGTGGAAATAAATATGTTTTGTTTCCACACTTCCCTTCCAAAAATATCAAAAATCTGAAGCATCAGTTCACCGGTATAACCATTTATTTCTATATTAAATGCTCCGTCACCGGGGTTAGGATAGATCTTTATCTCCGCAGAAATAATAGCATCAATTCCCAACTGCTCACAATCCACAAAAACAACATTCGATAATGCAAAACAGCCGCCTTCACTCGTAATTAAAACGGAATAGTTTCCGCTTTCCGCAATGGAAATAAAATTATCAGTTTCCCCTATTATAATTTCTCCATCGAGATACCATATATATGTTGCATCTGTTAATATGTAGGTACTTAACTGGCAATCGCCAACTATAATTACGGGAGTTTCCGGTACTGATTCCACTTCTATTGTTAAGGAAACACAGTCGGTTGTGCCGCATGCTCCATCAGCCTGAAGATAATAGGTAGTTGTAATTTCAGGGGATACGGTTAAATTATCCTCAAAACCAATCGGTGTTACTTCACAATCTTCGATGGTCCAAATCCAATTGGAAATTGAACCCAATGCACCACCATCTATGGTAAGCGTAACTGTTCCTTCAGCACATAAAACAGTGTCAGTAGCAATTAATCCTTCCGGCTCCGTTGATTCGTTACATTCTGTATAAACACAAATGGAAAAATCGCCAAATGCATCATTATTTACTTCCCAAACACGCAGAAATATTATGGTTCCTGCCGGTGCAAGTACCACTTCAAAACCCGGCATTAAATCGGCATAAGAACTTCCATCGGCTACGCAAGCTCCCGGATAATTACTTAAATCTGTGCATGACCCATAATACACTCTCATGCCCATATCATTTATTATTGCACCATTATCCATTTCAATAATTACATATTCTTCTGCAGGAACAGTAAATTGAAACCAAATATCGCCATTGCTAATGCCATCGCAAGTTTCCGGAGTCACTACAGAATTAATTGCACCAACATTAGTACCTTCAAAAAATATACAACTTTCATTCACCTCAAGAACCGTTGCACTGCATGGCCAATCATTTGTTGGTGGCAGATCACAATCACCGAGGCAAGGCGCAGCATTTACCTCATCAAAAATGAGATCACCGGGAAGTTCACCAAATCCGTTTGCAAAATTAATTCCGTAACCGGTGAGATGACAATAACTCATAATTGTTCCGCCATCAATTGGTGCGGGACCCGGATCGCAGCCACCTTCTGTTGTATAACAATTATCTATTGCTCCTCCCGGCCAATCGCAATTATGCGTGTGTGATGATCCCAAATTATGTCCCATTTCGTGAGTAAACACCATCACGGTCCATGAATAGGTCGGGAAATCAGCATAATATGCATCAATATTACTATAAGCGTAATTATACGAAGAACACAGTACATCCACCCAAGCAACACCACCTAAATTTTCGTCATCAAAAGTTACAAGATGTGCAAGGTCTCCGTTAAAATCAGTTCTGAATGTTGTAAAATAATCCAGTGCATCAAACGAGGAAGTAACAGGATAAGGATCAACTGTAACCCAAACAAATATTTCTGAAATTACATCTGTAATTCCTTCATTATAAAAAAGCGTGGAGGAAATATTAAACATACCAACAATATAATCTGCTGTTTCTGTTGCACCTCCTTGAGCTTCAAACATTTCGAAATCTGCTTCTATATATACTTTTACACAAGGACTGATCAATAATTTCGCATCTGCGTTTTCCTTCTTTTTATAATTAAAATTTTCAGGTTCCGGGGTGGAACAATTTAATTCGTTTGGAATTAAAAGATCTGCATCATTAAAAATAACATGAATTGGCGATGATTTTAATTGTGCAATGGTGATGTTGCCGATTCCGGGAATGGAAACAATACCAGAAATATTATCCTTAAAAAAATTAATTGCCACCAACGATTCCGGATTATCCTTTACGATGCCACGATAAAATGAACCCGGCGAATAATCAATTGCCTTTTTATTTGTTTGGGAGGTAACCACCTGAAAAGTGGATGAAAAAATTTCGGATGGAAATAATTGCAGAATAATTGATGTGTCGTTCCAGGGAATACTTATTTCCAAATACGCAAAATGATTCTGCAAAATGTTATCGATCAAAGTATAATCAACATGGAAATAAGACACTTCCCTAACGATTAGTTCATTGATATGCTCATCATATTCCGCAGGTGAAAATGGCGAAATAGTTTCCGTTTGCGGATATACTTTTTCAAGTTGCGTTATTTTTTCTGCTAATGGTTTCCGCGAAACCTCCGGCGACTGAGCAGTAACAGCCCCAATAAAGAACAAAGAGAAAACGAAAATAAGATTGTGGAAGGAGTTCATAGGTTAAAGATATGAGAATCAAAGATAATAGGATTTTGAGAATTGATAAAGGAACACGATAAATTGTTATTAGTTAAAATTGCGGACAAATTGGCCTAAAGTAAAAAAGAAAATTAGCCGGATGACCCCGCTGCAGAACAACCTCTATGGTAAACTCCGCAAATTATGGAAGATTGCCCCTGCTATATAAATACTGCTATATTTGTGCATACTTTAATCATTTAAAAATAAAAAAACATGAAAATCAGACAATTATTACTCCTTACAATGCTGACTTCCCTATCACTCCTCAATGCCCAGGACATGGAGGTACAGTGGGGTCTTCAAACCAAAGACGGCGGTAGCACCACATCGTATATTCCATTGGGATGGAATGCCGGTCACTATTATGTGGTACAAATTGATGGAAACAATGGTTACCTTCTCAATATTGATGATAAAATGAACCTCGAGTCATCCACTGAACTCATATCAGGGTCTAAGAAATTCGAAGCGGATATCGTCTTTATGAAGAACAATAAAATTCATCTTTTGTACTCCGATTTTGAAAACGGTGAAAAAACCACTTATGTGAGAGCAACTACCTTCTCCCTAAAAGGAAAACCCGAAGGCACCAAACTTAAAAAAGTAGCCGGAATCAAAGTAGAAAAAAGTTCACAAAAAAATGACGTATCCTATTTCTTTTCTTCAGATAGCAGCAAACTATTAATTGTGGAACACTTGGATATGAGAAAAGATGAGGATGTACAAATATCAATTACCGTAGTAAATACGAGCACTTTTGAAACAGAATGGACCACCATGGCAACCCTTCCGTATGCGCACTCCAGTTTTAATCCATTGTCATATGCAGTTCAAAAAAATGGTAGCGTAATGTTGTTGGCTACAATTGAAGGAATTGAAGGTAAAAATCTGGAAAGATATTCTACGAGTATGTTTTCTTTTAGGAGTAAAAACGAAAAATATCTTGAAAAAGTTTTAGACCTAGAGGGAAAGTTTATTTCAAATGCCAGTATTCGTTTCGTGGATAATGAAAAATTTTTAATAGCCGGTTTCTATAATGATCTTACGGCAAAAGGTAAAAACGAAGGTATTGAGGGATCCTTTATTGCAATTGCAGATCCGGTTGATTTAGGTAGTCTGGATTTACATTTAAAACCAATGGATATCTATACAAAAACTTCTATTGTTCGCACAGGTAATTTAGCTTCATTTTTTGATGCTGATGAATTAAATGCATATAAAATGCGTGAAATAAATGTTAATCCTGATGGCAGCGGTTATGTAATTGCAGAACAGCGATTTATGTCACAAACCGATAATGGAAATTTGATGACAAGAACCTATTATTTTAATCACTTAATATTATATCGTTTTGATGCAAATCAGGAAATAACATGGATATCTACAATACCAAAAGTACAAGTCAGCTCTATCAGTACTCCAATTATCGGGATAGGCCCAATTAGTTTTCACTTCTTTACCGGTGCTATGATAAGAAGCGCATATAAATATAATAGTTTTTTAAGTATGGAAAAGGATGGCAATATTTATGTGATGTACAACGATCATAAAGACAATAGCGATGCAAGAACATTAAAAGAGGTAAAGGCAATGACAAATAAAAACAAGGCCCTTGCAACAATTGCTATTGTAGGTGAAGATGGCAAATGGGAAAAAACTCAATTATTTCGTGGGAAGGATCTTGATGTAATTTTGGAAACAAGTAGCTCATTTCCGGTTCCCGGAATAGGATTTACCATTTCAGCAGAAAAAGGTAAAAACTTACAATACGGCAAATTGGATTTGTAATTTTTTTAATTATTCTTTAATAATATATCCTCATCAGAATGCATTTTTGATGGGGATATTTTTTTCATGAGGTGTTTAATGCATTCACTGATTTTAATAATTATTTTTTAACTTTAAAGCCGAATGATTAAAGAAGCAACAATTTTTGATATCCCTCAAATTCAAATCATCCGCCATTCTGTAAAGGAAAATATTTTGTCGGATCCGGCTTTGGTAACCGATGCTGATTGTGAAGAATTTATTACAAAACGAGGTAAAGGTTGGATTTACGAAACAGACAATACGGTGGTGGGATTTGCAATTGCCGATCTGCGGGAAAATAATATCTGGGCATTATTTATTATGCCTGATTATGAAAAAATGGGTATTGGAAAACAATTGCACAAAACCATGTTAAACTGGTATTTTTCAAAAACGGATAAAACAGTTTGGTTAAGCACTTCCCCGAATACCCGCGCCGAAAAATTTTACCGAAAAGCAGGATGGAACGAAGTTGGAAATTATGGAAAGGGGGAAATTAAATTTGAGATGGAGAAAATGGATTGGGAGAATAGAGAGAATTAAATATAGATTTAGTTAGAGAGTTCAGCCCATTCTGTTGATTTTTGGTAGAAGAAAAAAGAATAGCTACTGTAATTTAAAATACGCTGAAATATGTTAAAAATGCAATTTTTGGGTTAGTTTTAAAACGTGGGAGAGATATATACACCTGATGATACGAGCCAATTGGATTACAGTTCGTTTGGGATGATGATGGTGGGGAGGAGATGGATTATTGGGAGTGAGTATAGGTATGGGTTTAATGGAAAAGAGAGCGATGATGAAATTGCTGGAAATGATAATGCTTTGGATTTTGGAGCGAGGATATATAATTCACAGTTGGCTAGATTTCTAAGTACCGACCCAAGGTCAGGTGAATACCCTTGGCAAAGTGAATATGCATATTATAGTAATTCTCCCATTTCTATTATTGACATCAATGGGAAAGGGGGGCCTGATGGACCTAATAAAGATTACAGAGCTTCAAGAATTACAGAATTGGCTGATTTTGCTCGAAAGCAACACATAGCTGCTCAATTCCATCTTAAGATGTTCCCCTTTGCGGTTACTATAATAAATAAATCTTTAAGACCGACCAAAGCAAATATTAAAGCAAGTATTCCAAAAGACCCAAACCACAATGATTTGACTTGGTTTCATTTAACTGGAATTTGGTTATATGAATTAGGGGAATTTGAAAACAATACTATAAGTTTTGGGAAGGATGCTTTTACGACTAAAAGTCTTCAAACACAAAAAAGTATTATAGAAGCAAGAGCAAGTGCAATTGCGCAAATTAAAGCTGGAAAAAAAGTATTAGAAGGTTATAAATGGGAATATGACCAAAAGGAATTTGATGAAGGAATGAAGGATAATAATATTGCTACATCGTTTCTAGGTTGGCATAAAGTTGAAATGTCTATTGTTGCATACACTGGTGATTCATATACTATTAGATTCGTTGTAAACAATACTTCTTCGTGGGAAAGCGCAACAAGACTTAGAAAAGATAATGATAAGAGTGGAGAACATGACAGTGTAATTGATAATAAAGAAAGAGGGGAAGGAATAAAACTCGGGGGGAACATTAAGCAAAATTGGACTTGGGAAGAAATTATTACAATAACAAAATAATATGAAATTCTATTATATTTTAATATTTGCGTTCCTTGCAAATTGCAAGTCAGTAAGCACATTAAACTCGTCTTATGGTATTAGATTCAATGAGGCTCGAAAAGAAGTAGGACTGCCAATTTTGCCTGAAGATTGGAAAATATCTGTAAGTAATTCTCGCCTGATTGTATGGGAACCAATTAAAAAAGAGAACAATGGATTTCCTTATTATTCACATAAAAAGGTCGTGTTGGATACATTGTTGAATATTAAATATGAGGAGAATAGATTTATAGGCTTTGGAATGCATAGAAATTTAGATGGAAATTTTGTTGATGAATTATACATAACCTACCGCTTTTATGATAATAGCTGGCAATGCAATTTAAGTGATAAAAGTCACCCTGAAGGGATTAAGTTGAATAGAGTTGAGGCGGACAGTTTATTAGTGCTTTGGGGGATTAAGTAAAATAAAACATACTTACCAGAATGGTCGCTTAAATACATTTGTTCGTCAATATAACTAATTCAACTTTCTATTTTTTAATAAAGATGAATTAATTGTCATTTAAATAGTCTTTCTATTGATTGGAGTAATGAAAGTTTTATAGCTGCTGGGGTTGGCAGTTTATTTGGAAGTTTTGCTGCTGCTGCAGCGGGTAAAGTAACTGAAAAATTTATGCGTAAAGTAGGCGACAAAATGCTCAAAGACTTTACAGATAAAGAATTAAAAACATTTATTGATTTTCAAACTAAACATCTGAAAAAGAATTTAGAACGAGAAACAGGAGCGAAAATTGGGAAAAAACAATTAGAACGAAAACTCGAAAAAGTCAGTCAGGATTGGATGGATTTAAAGGTAAGTGAAATCAACTTTATTCAGTATATAGTAGAAAAGCCAGCTCAATCAACCGGGGAAATTTTGGTAACACTATCTGCTGTGGAGGTTGCAAAGGAAGTAATAAAATAAGTGATAATAATATGAATAAACTTTGTGATAAGTTTGGATATTTCATTTTAATACTGGGTTTTATTGCTATAAATTATAAATATGGGGAATATCTTTTGTATGAAACTACTTATTTATGTATGGGTGATTATAAACAAGTGACAGTTAAGGAAATTGAGAGAAAAGATAATAAATACCTGTATACCTATAATATATTAATTGATAGTAGAGTTGTCGAATACAGGTCTCCTCCAACCACTAAGCAACTTACTTTGGGTGAGAAAGTAACAACTAGGACTGTCCCAATTTTTGGAGTAGTATTATTGGGAAAGTTTACGTTTATTTCATATATAATTGGTGTAATGTTATTTTTAATCGGATTGATTTTAACTTTTTTATCTTGCAGTATTATACTAAATTTAGATAATTATATAACAAAAAAATTTAAAATTTCGAAATGAAATAAACTGGAAATTCCGCTCAAGCAGAACCAACTTGACCGCGTTGAATGATATTCCATCCTCTGCCAGACGAACCGGTAAGCCAGAAAATATAGCAGCTATATGAATTTTTCTAGTGATGGCAAAACAACTACTCAAGGTGGTGTTACCATAGCGATCCTGTTCCGAAAATTTTAAAGCAGTGCATCCGGAAACTTATCAGGAAACTGCATTTAACCCAGATTACGCATTAGAAAAAACGAATGGATATTCAAACACTTTTCCATGGTTCCATAAACCAGAAAACCAAGCTCTTCGCTTTCTGTTGAGTGCTATTTTTAACACCAGTTTGTTATTGATTTTTTCAAAGTATGCACCGATTGTAAATGTTCTATATCGTAGCGTAGATAATGTTTTTTGTGTCTTTTCCTGCAGCACAAATGTTCTGAATAAGGCCATTAAGTTATACGCTAACATAGCGCATGTCAAAGCGGCTTCGGTAGCATAAAAATCTTTGAGATTAAAACTGTCAAAGCCAAAATCATATTTCAATTCTTTAATTCTGTTCTCTGCTTCGGCCCTGCCTCTGTATAGTCTCCATATTTCAGCAGGAGCTAATTTCATATTTGTTACGTAGGCTGAGTAGCGATAGTTGTTGTAAATTTCTTCTTCTGCAAATAGATTTAATTGTTTACCGGGAGCTTGAGGTCTGTCTTTTAATCGTTGTCTTACAATGACTATCCTTCTTGGTATTTCCCATGATTGACTTTGATACATTTGCTCACAAATTTCAATCCCTGTGTCTAATACAACCCAGTTTTTTCTATCATGAATTAATCTTTGTATAGGATGCGTAAACTTAACAGCAATGATGTAATCCATTGGTTTTGTTTCTAAATATTCTAAAGTATCGGCGTTGAAAAAGCCACTATCTAAACGGATTAAGCTTACTGTTTTGTTTTTTAGTTTTGATAATGTATCGTCTAAAAAAGATAAAAAATTATTGGCAGAAGACGTATTGCCGCTGCGCAGCCACATGTTTGCAACAAGCTTTACATCTGCAATAAAGGCTATTAATGGATGGTGCGAAGGATGACCTCTTTTGGCCGGATTATAGCCTTTTTTAGCCCCTGCTTGCTCGCCATAGCGGGTCATTTCCGTTGAATCGATGTCTAAAGTGAAATTGTCAAATTTGAAATTATCGAATATCCAGGAATAGTAACAGTCACTTACTTTTTGGTTTGTTGCTTGATTGAATTTTGAAAAAAACCGTTTGTAAGTGTCTTGTGCAGGCGTTTCTTTCCAATCAAAAATCCTCCCTAATGCAGAATCATGACGGGTAACCTCAGTATGCATAAACCTATTGGCTCCGCACCAAATGCTGGTTATAAAACTTTCGATTATAGTTGCTGTTTTATACCCTCTGTTTGATTTTGATTCGGGCAAATCGGTATTGGATTCAATAAACGACCTGAAGTCGATTTTTTGCAACATTTGCTTCAAAAAAACCATTCCACCCCATGGTGTAATCTCTTTACTGGTATAGCTTATATCAAATACCATACGCTAATTTTTTCTAATGCTACGCATTAGGATTTTGACCGCAAATTAATGCATTTAATTTCTATTGCGTAATCTGGGTTTAAAATAAACGATATCAAACTATCACAAATCAGCGAGCTGCTACCACAAAATTGGAAATCTACAGTTAAGGAAATTATTTGATAATTTTGAAGTGCAGTTCACCACTTGCTTACTATGAAAAAAAATTTAACTTTAATTATATAGGAAAAGCGGAAAAGGTATTTAATCTTGAAAGAAGTGGATCGGCGAATATTTACTTTTATTAGATATAATTTTTAATGACTGGTCGTTTTTTTTATCTGTTTAATTTCTATGATGGATCCCTTATTAATTTTAAAAGAAAATACAAAGCAATTATAAATATTATGCTCAACGCAGTATCAAAGTTATTAGTTGCTGCGATTTTTAAAAAACATTCTTTAATTCCTTCCATAGACTTAATTAAATTGCTTAATCGAAAAACACACTTATTTTAATTAAAAGATGACTTCTAGCTCAATACGACCTAATTTCATAGATCACATTCCGTATGAAATTCACTAACCATTTCCAGAGGTATGCCATATTTTATTGCTTTATTTATTTGATCGCAAACTAGGTTATTACCTGAATCCTGCAATAAAATGTATGCTTTGTGAAGATACCCATATGGATCAGTTTTATTATACTGAATATGAAGATCAATATATTTATTAGCATTTGTAAATTTTTTAGCCTTGTAATTTATAACTGCTAAGTTGTAACATACACTTCTGTACTTCTGGTCTAACAAAAAAACTTTCGATAAATACTGCTCCGCACTGTCTAAAAAATCTGAGTTTATTTCTTCTTGAAGTAAATAACAAACTCCGATTCCATATTGACCTTCTTTTCTACTCGAATTTATTTTATAACAACTATCGAAAAGATTAAAAGCAGAATTAGTCATCCCTGTTGTCATCAAAAGCTGGGCGACTGTTAGGAGGCTATCATATTCATTAATTTCATATGAATCAGTGGTTGTTACTGTATTCGGTTGATTCTTGCACGCAAATAAACTAGCAAAAATAATTAATATTATCGATTTTTTCATACTTACCATTTAACAACATATCAAAGTTAATTTATCCTAATTTTATTGATTTTTGTTTAAATAAAAAAAGAACCTTATTGCTAATATTAATGTGATTATAAAATAAATTTTAAACTCTAGTGTTCCCAACCATTCCAGTTTCCCGGGAATAATTATTCTTGAGATTAAAAAAATAATGCTCAGCAAAATAAAAATCAATACAAATTTGATCGGTTTCATAGAAAATTAAAATTCAATTCTAGGTGAGTAGCCTAGACCTCCCATTATAAAAATTACGGATGGATCTGCACCATGATCAATTGCATAATCATATGTGGTCTTACCTTTTTCCCACATTGGTCTTATTATAGGATTGAAGGATAGTCCATAGATGAACCCTGGTAAACCAGGAACTAATTGAGGCATTTTTAAATATCCTTCTACCATGAAATACATTTGGTCATTAGGATCGTGGCTATTTTGCGCATTATAAAACGAAACACCTATATCAAATGCATCTGCTGAAACGCTGACCACTCCAAGCGCTGGTTTAGAATAAACCATCCATTTTGGCGTACTGATTTCGATTATTTTTTTATCAATTAACTCTTTGGGATTCTCAGTTATCCATTTAATACCATTTTCACTAACCATTCCTACATTTTTATTCATTTTAGTGAGAGCTTGCGATTCAAGCGCTTTTTTTGCTAGATCTTTATCTAAAATTGGGAGAATAATATCGTCTGCTGCACCGAAGATTATACTTGCATAATTAATTCCAAGTGGTGTGTTAACACTTTTATTATTTTCACTGCTATTATTTTCCTTTTTTATCTCCCCATTACCAGGTATTATTAAAACATCACCTGCATTTAATTTCCACTTTGTTCCAGAACCAACTACCCAATAATTTTCATATGAACCATCACCTATTGGTTCAAAATAACCTCCCCCTTCTTGTGATCCAACATTAGAACTTGCTAGTTCCCAAATTGAGATTCCTTGTTCATTAGCTATTGATTCTGGCGAATCCCCTGATTTTACTGTATAGCTTTCAGGTCCCCCTAATCCATTTATATCACAAATTAATATTGGTGAGTTCTTATAATATGCATAAACTGATTGCCAAGAATATTCATTAGATCTAGGGTCGCGAGAAAAGAAACGTCCAATTTTACAGTCATATATCCTTGCTCCAAAATCCAACGCATTATCATTTCCAATAAGCTCATCATCATGCTCTTTCCCATTAAAACTATACCTATACTGACTTCCAGCTACCCAAGTGCGTCCCACCGTTAACATCCCGAAGGGATTATAATCCGATAGACTTGAAACGTTTAAACTGCTTGAGTATTTCATGATTTAAAAATAATGAAAAAATTGCATTTATTGTATGTTTTAGTAATTTTCAAGTTGCTTTTGAATTGTTTTTAAACGGTTTTTTATGCTGTCAATTTCCAGCAAAATAAAATGTCCGCAATTTGCAAAATGTTATTGTATTCCACACGCAATTTTTCTGGAACATTCATTTTATCGCTAATTCAAGATTGTTCAGCTCCCGTAATCTTACCTCACGAATATTATTCGCCTTATCTCTGATCGCTCAGCACCTTTACCTTTCGGATAAAAGCACCACCAGAGTGGTTTGCAAGGTCTGTCTGTCAGCCCTTGCGGTGGGCCTGCCACCATCATTTTAACAGCATGTGGTTACGGACATAAATCGCATTTCATAAAACTTTAAAAATGCCTTCTATTCGACCCGACCAAATCATGGGGCAAAATTCCTTTATCGCCTCCGAAACATATATATTAACAGTGGCAGTATATTCTGTACTTCTCTTAAACCCTGCAAAACCATTCGACGTGAGATTTGAATTTAATTCATAATATTTATTTGGGCCTATAATTACAAACTGGTCAGATTCTACATATGGCCTGCAGTTTTTTTTGATTATTTGTTCCTGTTCATAGTAAGTTAATTCATTAAAATTAGATTCAGGAAATAATAGTTTAATAGTAATCTTATTAAGTCTAGTGATAGATGTATCCAAAAAAATTAATTCGATTTGAAAATAATCAATAGGTAATACTAATGAATCATGCGAAATATTTTGTAGTAATAGCTTATAATCTAAAGTCGAATCATTAATAAATTTGATTCCATCAATTTTAAGCAATTCATTTTGTGCTATTGTTTTGTTACTAAAACTTAAAAATAACATCCCCATTATAACAACTAAAATTCTTTTATAAATTACCATATTTTTTATTTATCTTCTTTTATTTCTTTCGGCTCATATTCATGTAATATTGTTGTGCCTTTTACAATTACACCTTGGAGAATCATCTCAATAGCATCGCCTACTTCAGAATCCGCTCCAACTGCAGAATTGGACTTACCATCTTTTTCATCCCCATAATGACCAATTTCATGAATTACAGCTCCATTAAATAACATTAGTATTTCCTTACTCATCATTTCCCCCCTCTTGTTATATAAGTCTGAAAGTGCAGCAGCTAAAGCATCTTCAAGGTATACCGTTTGGCTCGTAACACTAAATTGAATTTGACCATCAATTTTAACGCTTCTGCCTAAGGTATTTGTTAATCCAAGAACAGGGCCTGAAACGCCTAATTTTTTTCCAGTTTCAGTGACTGTTGCCGTATTAGTTGTAATTGTCGTTGATGGTTGATCTCCGAAATCACCATAGGAAATGGTGGATTTTGATGAATAGTCAGTCAAATCAGCTGTTATTAATTTAGGACCCTTTGCATCAGTAAGTATTTCAAATAATTTCTCTTTAGATCCAAGTTCAGCTAACGCCACTATTTTATTAACTTTTTCTTCATTTTCAGGTTTTTGCAATTCAGTTAAGAGGTTTAATAATGCAGGTTTGAGATTTGGATATAGCGCCGCAGTAGCTTCATCAACTTCAAATTCTCCTTGTGAATCACTAAATCTAATTGCATTATTTAACCCAAACCTATAGGGAGTCCAACTTGCCGCTAGAGCTTCAAACTTATCAGTTTTTAACCATCTACCAATCCTAGCATCATAAATCCTCGATCCAAAATCTAAAACATTATTATTTCCAGCAATCTCATCATCATTCTCCATTCCACCAAACCCATACCTAAACTCACTTCCAGCACTCCAACTCCTCCCCACAGTTATCATCCCGGGATCATAATCCAATGAGCTTGAAGTATTTAGGGTGCTTGAGTTTTTCATGATTTAAAAATAACGAAAAAATTGCATTTATTGTATGTTCTGGAAATTTTCAAGTTGACTTTCGAATTGTTTTTAAGTGGTTTTTTTGTTGTCAATTTCAGGAAAAACAAAATATCCACCATGGGCAAAATGATATTCTATATTTGCAGCAGCTTTTTCCGGAACATCGATTCGAATAAATGATTTGGGTGCGTTAGACTCTGCTTCCTTTTTTTTCATCCGACTCACATGATACATGAATTTCTGGTAATTTAGATTATGTTCTTTGCAATAGGCAGCCATTGAATGACCTGATTCTTTCCACTCAGTTACGTGCAATGAAAAATTAATTTTATCTTTATTCATATATGCAAAAAGATAACACATTATTTAATTGTGCAATACGTGATTGCTGGGAGGCTTACATATATGTAACGAAGAAGTGAGTGAGCAAAAGATAGGATAATTCATTCAGTAAAAAATTGGTGAATTGAAATTTATTCAATTGGGCTATATGGAAAAAAACATTGATCACAGTTAATGTTTTCGAACTTGTAATCAAAAACATCATCCGCAATTGAAATTTTAAAATAGCGTACTAAGGCATACTTTATATTTGTGGGATCATGTACATAAGAATCGAACTGTATTCCATCAAGTGTAAGGTAATGTTTGAAGGTATATACAACCTTATCTGAACATATTTCTATATTCTCAAGTGAACAATAAACAATATGTGGTAGGATTTCATACTCTATAAAATTATAACACGGGATTTCAAGTTTCTTTACATCATTTAATTCCATTTTAAAATCAAAAATTTTAGATGGCGAAACACATCCTTTAAGGTAATAATGGTAATCTAAATAATAAACTGCGCTATCAAAGTACCCCCAATAACCAATTAACGAATCAATACGGGGTATAATAAGTTGATTTAGGGAATATTTATGACTTCCTATTATAATAAAGGAGTCAGTTTCATTTAATTTATAATTTTCAACTGAGTCTCCTACAAATTTTTCTACCGAGTTCTCAATAGTCTGGCTAAATGAATTTACGGTAAACATTGTTAATATTAAAAATAAAAATTTCATATTTAGTTTTCCTTAACGGTATTTTCTATTTCTTTGAAAATAGTTTCTGCACGACTGCCTGGTGCTGCATCTTTATTATCAGGAGAGGTGCCAAGCTCAGGATCCCACCCTTTTTCTTCATAGTAATCTTTATTATTTTCATAATCGAAGGCATCTTTATGGTCAGCTATACCGTCTTGATCTACACCATCTAATCGTTGTTTCAAATGGAAATCTACCTCATGAAATGTAGTTTGTAGTGCTGAAATTTCCCCCTCCTCAGATGCTAGGTCATCTTGACTAATTGCTGATGCTACAGCAATAGTCCAGATTTGCAAATCGCGGTTGTCCTCCTTCATCTTTTTTACATCCTCTATGGTTAAACCCATTGCCTCTAGATTTTTCATGAAAGATGAGTAATAATCATATATAGCTGGACTACTATTTTCCCACTGCTCAGCCGTCAAAGGCCCATTATTAAATTTTTCTGCTCTTTCAATCAATTTCAGTCCATAATCTCCTAATATATCTGTGGTGACAGCTGTAGTTCCAGGAGTCAGTTCAATTTGGGTAAAGTACACCTTAATAGTTTGAGCATTACCTGGATCTGCAATACTCATCATGATGGTATTTAGTAAATGACTTTGACTAGTTACATTTAATAGTGCATCTTTTAATGTAAAGGATTCGGTATATTTTACCTCCTCCAATCCATCCAAGTCTATTGCCCAAATGGGCTTATTTCCAGCAAACTGATAAGGTGTATACCATGGGAATGATTGAGTCAATGGATCCACACTCAAAAACTTCCCTAACCTCGGATTATATATCCTAAATCCATAATCATAAATATTACCCTCACCATACGTTTCCGAATCTTGTTCTTTTCCATTAAATCCGAAGAAGTAACTGCTACGATTATTTATTTCAGTTTTATTATAGGTCAATACTTTTCTATCACTAATTATTTTTAGTTCAGTTGTTGGATAGTATGATAATTTAAGGCAACCCATTTTTTATAAAAAAGTATGCAACAAAAGTAAGCAAAAAAGCTAAAAATATGAGCATAAAAAAAAGCCTCCATTTAGGAAGCTGTTTAAAAGCGTTTTAAAGGCTTGTTTTGTTTGGTGGTGGGTTTATGTTAGATGTGTGTATATCTGCGTACTTTCAAGGCTACTATGCCCCAAAAACAAAGCAATACTTTCAATGCTCATACCGTTTTGTAAAAGGTGGGTGGCTATGCTGTGGCGTAATATGTGTAAGGTCATTTTTTTGCTTTTAATTTCTTCGCAATCACATACATTTTGTAAATCTTTCAAGCTGTCGTTTAGTGTGCCTGTGGTGTTTATAAAAAGCCGTTTATGATTTAGTTTAAGCAAGTTTCTATAATTATAAATGTAGTTTTCTAATGCCTTGCAAACGCCTGTATTCATTGGGATTATTCTATCCTTATAATTTTTCCCTTGCTTTATAAATATCGTTTTTTTATCAAAGTCAATATCATTTACAGTTAGTTTGTAGCCCTCATTTCTGCGTAAACCACAACCATAATACAGGGCAAACATTATTTTTAATTGCTCTTGTTTGGCTTCTTTTAGTTTAAAAGGTAATTGGCTGTAAGTGTTATTAATATTAGCTTGTAGCGTTTTTATTTCTTCTTTGGTAAATGGTTGTATATTATTTATTCGTTGTTGCTTATCGGGTTTTATTCGGTAGTTTGTGGGTATTGGTGCAGTTTGTAAATTCATTTGGTGCAGGAACTCTAACAACTTATCTACTGCCAAAAAATTATGGTTTAAGTGGCTTATGCTTAATGCTCCGTTTCTGCGTTTGTTTTTTCTTACTTGTAAATATTCAAAATAATTTTCTACATTTTTTTGAGTGATAATATTTACAGCATTTATATTTTTACTTTCCAACCATTCAAAAAAATCTCTTACCCTATCTTTATAATCCAATACCACAGCACTACTAAAACCAAGTGTAGTAAGCCATACAGCATATTCATTTTTTACAGTATTATAATTTTCATTCAACATTTTAGAACGGATTAAATTTTGCTATATCATCAATAAGCCCATCAATATCATTAGGCAAATATTTTTCTGTACTGCTTATATATCTATGCCCTGCGTAATATTGTGCTTTTCGTAAGCCATCTATTTTTAACCAATGAGTAATTACAGAAGCCCTTATTTGTTTAAAGTTTAAAAGATTTTTATCTATACTTTTTACTTGTTTGGTAAGCGGTTTAAAAGTGTGCATTAGGTTTGTAGCATTGGTTTTTTGTTTGCTACATTCAGGCAATGCAAAAAATAATTTATCTGTTTCGGTGCAAAAAGTAAAAAATTTGTGGCGTATATTTTCAATGTAATTTATTATTGCTCCTATCTGAGAAGCCTTTAATTGCAAGGTTCTTTCATTACTTTTTTTACCGCTACTTATTTTTACTGTGGCTTTGTTTAGGTCAATATCTGTAAGGTTTATTTTTTGTATTTCGTTGGTTGCAAGTCCTTGATTAAGCAATAAACCAAGCATTATATAATTTCTTTGACGGCTTAAAAGTGTTTGTTGGCGTTGGTTTGCAGGTATGCCGCCAATACGAGAAGCAAAACATAAATCTTCAAAGTTTCTTATAAAAGTATGGTGGTAATTATCGTAAAGCTGTTGTAATTCTTCGGCTGAATAAATTTTATATAATTGCCTTTTGTGTGTGCCTCTAATTTTTATTAGTGCTGTTGGATTTGTTGGTACAGCTTCGGTTTTGCATAAAAAAGTAAAGTAATGATTAACGGCTATTAGTGCATTTCTACGAGTAATATTTTCTTGTAGCTTTTTATTTTGCAGGTGTTCTAAATACTTTAATACTTCTTTTTTTGTGCAGTTTATTGGCTCTTTTTTATACCACAATAAAAATAAATTTACATTGCGTAAGTATGCTTTTTGTGTGGTTTTGCTGTGGTTTTTGCTTTCTAAATATTTAATAAAATCTTCCATTTATCTACTTTTACTTTTTGTTGTCGTCCTACTCTTAAAGCCTTATTGTTGTGGCGTTTCGGTGTTGGTCGGTACTGTTTGGCTTACTGTCTTACTGCTTTCTATTTTTTCGGTTTTTTGAGTTTGTTTATTGTACTCATTCCATACATTTTTTAAAGTGTCTTGCAATGCTTTTTCTATCTTGGTTTGTGTGTCTGTTTGGCTTCCCATTTCAGTAATTTTATAAATAAATCCTTCTCTATTTTTATTACCGCCTGTAACTTGTATGTAGCTAAATAATTTTAGTTCTTGCAAATATCTGTTTAGTGTTCGTGGGTGTATGGGCTTGGCTTTGCGTATATCTAATGCGTTAAATTGATTTGTTTTTGCTTCGGTTAAAAAAGTTGTAAGCCATTGATAAAAACCCCTTGCACTTGTACTTAATTCATCGGCTCTACGGAACAAATTATTTTTTAAAAACTTAAAAGCAAGTTCAATATCGTTAGGGTGTGTTTTTACAAAAAGTTCGCCTGTTGATTTATCAACTATTTGCTCTCTTTGATATTGAAAAAAATAAGTAATTACATCAATAAAATTGAGTAATAATAAAAGTGATTTTCTTGGATAAGCAACTTCATCAGGTAAATTTATTAGTGTTGCAAAAGGGTTGATAATGCTCACATTTTGAAGCGTTGCAATTACACATTTAAGATTATTTTGTATTGCTTTTAAATCATCGTTTTGTATTAAACCTGCTTTGCATTTTTTTTGATATTCCATTACTAAAATATCTTGTGTGTGGCTGTGATTAAGGTTTAGGCACAAAAACGGCAAACTAATTTCTTCAAAATTTTTATCAGAGTAAGCACAAGCAACCAAACATAAATTTGCAATAACTTCAAAAGTGGTGCTGTGCAACATTCCGTCTTTGTCTTTTGTAGCTCTTGTATTTACTAATCTTCCTTGACTTTGCAATGTTGCTAATGGCGATAACATTTGCGTTGTCCATTCTAAATCTTCTATCAATAATGCTTTATCTTGTATGGCTGAACTATCAAAATAATACAATGCGTTTGCACTAATTTTTGTGTGGAAGCTGTAAGAATTATTGGGTAAACACTCACTTAATTTTTGTAAAATATAACTTTTGCCAATGCCACTTTTTGCAAGGCAGATAACTGAAAACGGATTTGTAAATTTGTAGGAAGCCAACGCCAAAAAAAGTATTACTGCATTTTCATCTTCGCCTAAAATACCTGTGGTATTTAGGTTTTTGATTAAATCGTTTAAAAGGTTTTTGCTACGCAAAAACAAAAGGGCTTTTTTCTTTTCTTCTTCGCTAACTTCAAATTTTTGTATTCTGTTTTTCCCTGCAAATTTTAATTCTTGTAGTCGGTAATCTTCAAGTTGTAAAGTCAAGCTGTGCAATACTTTTGATACTTCAATTAGTTTTAGTTCCCACTTGTCGCAAAGTGTTCTTTGCAGTTTTTCGGTTTGGTTATCGTTGTATAAATCTATTGTTGTTCGGTATGGCGGAAAATTTGAGTGTGTTATTCTCAAAGTGCAAACCATTCTTTCTATTTGCGATAAGTCCACACCGCCTAAAATATCAATGGTTAAAAAACTGTCTTTATAGGTTATGAAATGGCTGTTTGTTACTTGTAAATTTTGCATATCTCTTTGCTTTTATGAATGAATAAATCATACAAAAAACGAAAGAGAAAAAACAAAATCCTAATCAGATTATCAACACAAGCCGAAACGATAAAATGGCTAAAACCCCTTTCAAATCAGCAGTTTAAGGCAGTAGGCAATTTTGTTTTTTTGTAGTTTTTTTTGGTGGTGGTTGTTGTTTTTGTATTTTGGTTTGGTTAGTTTTTGTGGTTGTTTTTGGGCTTTATTTTTCTTTTGGTGGTGGTGGTTTTGTTTTGCTTTTTGGTGGCTCTGTTGAGCTTATATTTGGTTCTATTTTATTTTTTATTTTTAGTTGTGTAGCGTTGCTACACATTTTTTTTGTCCCTTTTCCGTCTGCTGTTGGCAGTCGGTTTTGTTTTTATGTTTTTGTATTGCGGACTTGTGAGCTAACATTTACAAGCATTACAGACATTTTTATTACTGCAAAGCAGTAATTTTTTTGCCCCTTTTTCTTTTTTCTTTTTTGCCCCTTTTTCGTCTGCCGTTGGCAGTCGGTTTTGTTTTTATGTTTTTAGTGTTGCGACTTGTGAGCCAACAACAAAGCGACTCACAGAACTATTATTTTTTAAATGTTGTGGCTTTGCCACACATTGTATTTGTTTTTTTGCCCCTTTTCCGTCTGCCTGTTGGCAGTCGGTTTTTGTTTTTTATGGTTTTTGTGTTGCTGACTTATAAGCCAATATTTACGAGCATTACAGACATTTTATTTACTGCAAAGCAGTAATTTTTTGCCCCTTTTTCTTTTTTCTTTTTTGCCCCTTTTTCGTCTGTCTGTTGGCAGTCGGTTTGGTTTTCTAATTTGTTTTTATTGGACATTTAGCGACTGTTTTTTGACTTCATTATTGTTCGTGTCGGTTCGGTTTGCTTTTTTTTTTGGTTCTTTGTTGGGGTTTGTTTTAGTTCTTTGTTGTGGTTTTATTTTTCGTTTTTAGGGTTTTGTTTTTGTGGTGTTTTGTGCTTGGTTTTGTGGTTTGCCTACTGCCTTAAACTGCTGATTTGAAAGGGGTTTTAATGGGAAAAAGGAAAAGGAAAGAAACAAGCCAAAAGCCCTATGAATAAAGGGTTTAGAGTGGTTTTAGTAATTGTGGAAAACTTTTTTATTTGAGCCAATTTTGACGGCTAAAAACCTACAAAACGAACCTTAAAACATAAAACAAGAAGAATAAAAATTATTGGTGTGGCGAAGCCTCTTGTATTTTTTTGCCCCTTTTCTTTTTACGCCTATGGCGTAAGTGTATTTTTATTTGCCCCTTTTTCACAGCTTCGCTGTGTGGATTTTTACCCTTTTTTTTGAACACAGCTTTGCTGTGTTTGTGGTGGAATGAAAAACAAAAGCCACTCATTGAGTGGCTTTAAAATCATTTATTTGTTGTTTGCCAAGTAATCGGAACCAAAATTTTACGATACAGATTATCATTGTCATCTGTTTTTATTTCATCTCTTGATTGACAGAATTTTAAAAAATCATGTCTAACAAGGATAACTAAAAAAGTACTGATGTTTATTGTATAGATTGAATATGATTTATTGGTAAGTGCATTATTTTTGTCAAATTCTTCCCATACTTCAGCTTTTGACTTTTGGATTGATTCTTTCATTTTATTATAAACACTATCTTTTTCATTACCTAAATTGTTGATATAGTTATTTAGTAAGCAAGAAAATTTATAGGTAGGACAAAACAGGCTTTCACATTTTAAAATATTCTCTTCACTTCCTTGCTTTACTAATGTATCTATCATCATTAAATCTTTTTTCTCTACAAGAAAATATTGGAATTTGCCCATTGAGTCTGTAACTTTTATTACCAATGGCGATTGAATTGTAATCGTATCAACAATGTACATTTTGCTATTTAATTCTCTTTTAGAAATTTGCTCTTTATGCTGTGCAAATAAAAAATTGTTTGAAGTAAAAAACACTTCAAGTACAACAAACAATAAAATAATATTTCGTATCATTTGCGTAAGTTAAAAACCGCCATCTGGCAATCTTGGACCAATTAAACTTTGATTTGACTGTACACTACCTGTACTAAAATCTGCTGGTGCAGTACCTACTGTATTGGAAGTGGCTTTGTCGCCACTTGCTTTTCCTGCCAACTGCTTAGTCCCTGTCTCTATTGGCGAACCTACTCCTGCATAGCTAAGCATTCTTGATACATTGCCTAATGTTACAAAGTTATTCGCACCTCCTTCGCCTCTTGTTGCCCCACCTTCCATCAATCCATCTGTAAAATGGTCTAATCCTAATGTATGTCCAATCTCATGAGCATAAGATTGTCTATTCTTTGCAGTTTCATTGTCTTGAGCCTCAACATGGTTAAATCCAACTCCAGTTCCTGATGTCTGCTCGGTTGTATTCCCAAATAATCCAGGACTTAAAGCATCTGTTTTAAATAAATTTCCTTCGCCTGATTTATCAGCAGCAAATGCAGCATCTCTTGTAGTTGCATCTTCATGCTCTTTAACAGTTAATTCAAACTTAATCTCATAGGTTACAGCTTTGTCACCTGTTCCAACTACATATTGCCATTTACCTGATTCGGCATTCCATTTTGAAGCACCAATATTTGCATTAGAAGCGTCACTGCCACCTTTTACAGTATGGATAGTCTGTTTAACTATAATTGTTTTAGTATCGTGATTGACATACACCCCATAATCTTTTCCATCTTGGTCAATATATAAAATAGGGTTGTTAGCTGTATAAATATATGGACTCATTCCCGGATATTTAGCCATTAAAGGGTCTAAAGATAACCACCTTCCTAATCTTGGGTCGTAAATTCTTGCTCCAAAATCATAGCTGTTTCCTTCTCCTTTAATCTCATTATCTTTTTCTTTTGAACCGAACCCGAATCTATACTCACTCCCAACACTCCAACTCCTCCCCACCATCACCATCCCAAAGGAATCATAAGAATATCCTTTCAAAAACGCCAACTTCATTATATTTTTCCAATTAGTAAATTTTAGCATGTCAATAATACACTACATAGCATAAACGGTCAGTTGCAAACTTACACAAATTTAATTCGACAATTTGAGTTTTACTTAAGGGTGTAATTTTTATTGGGTATGATAGAACAGCAAATTCTTCAGAATCCCCTAAGTTATATAATCCACAATAATCCAATTCTACTTTACCATGCTTACTATTAAATTGCCTGAAAAAGTTGCAGTTGTGATATTTGTTGATAATTCCCTCAAAATTAAAAATAATATAAATTGAAGAATCGCCAAAATTTCGGGAGGTATAAATTTCATTACTTCCATAACATTTTTTACCATTGTTATTTGGCATAACTTTTAACAATTCAGTTGACCTTAAGTTACTCAAAGAATCTTGGTTAATCATACTGACGAAATATGATTCTGCTTTCCCTAAATATCTTTCTAATGTTGTGTCCGCGAAAATTATATCATAATTTACACTTCTACTGTCGTAAAATTCAACGACATCAAGTTTTTTCTCAATAAGCTCATTAAATGTAACTAAATAAATTTCTGATAAACACGTATCAAATTTTGTAGGGAGGAACTTATATATAATTAATCCGTTGGATGTGTCAATTTCTGCATTTGCAAAGTTTTGGGTATAGCTATTTTTCATCCCTAAAAATATTATTAACACATTTACTAAATATTTCATTAAAATTTCCATTTTTAATTGTTTGGTTTAATAATAAAAGGTGTTTGATCGTCTGAACAACTACTTTTAATATGAATTGTGACATTGTTTTCATTGACAGACTTACTCAAGCGAATGCCATCCTGGACAATTAATTTTACTTCGTACAGATAAATACTTGTATTTACAGCATAACTCATATTAGGTCCACTTGTTTCATTATTCCCATTGCGAGAACTTCCTTTAGATTCAGCATCCCATCCAAAATATGGATTGTTGGGACCTGAAAAAAAATATTCCTGAAAAAGAAAATTATTTGGCCCCCACTCTGAATGTTCAAGCCCAAAACCATGTCCCAATTCATGAGATAGTGTATTCTCCTTAAAGTCGTAGAGCCACAACTCTCGAGTGCCATTATCACAGATAAATTGACCGCCAAAATTATGATTCTTATTTATTTTTAGAATATTAGAAGTGGGTTCGTCAACAAGTTTCTGCTGTAGTTCAGCTTCACTATTCAACGATACAAAGTTTAGGGTAAAAGAAACCGTCCAAATTTCATTATCAACTTCAACTTGAAAATTTTGAGATTCCCATTCCTTTTTGCTTATATCAATGAGTGATTCCTTATGAAATGCAACTGAACCATCACCATTCAAAATATCATACCCAATTACAACATTATTTTCAATCTGTCTCTTATACACATCTCCGAGCCCACGAGACTAAGGCGAATCTCGTATGCCG
>ENA-ORBV01002452-ORBV01002452.1-microbial-mat-metagenome-genome-assembly--contig:-NODE-2452-length-39083-cov-11.751602_pt1 | contig 39083 bp, 38 predicted proteins | sample MGYA00237777_ERZ505514 | MGnify/ENA primary metagenome ERZ505514 (study PRJEB26160, sample SAMN06269048) | microbial mat metagenome | isolation source: Oligotrophic lake microbial mat | place... | reverse complement strand
TAATGATACGGCGACCACCGAGATCTACACCTCTCTATTCGTCGGCAGCGTCAGATGTGTATAAGAGACAGTTACAGTGCAGATCGATCAAGAACTCGAGCGTCAACCAGTGCCGGCACACCGTGTCCACGATCATGTGAACGAGCGCCCCGTCGCGCGAGTCCAGCCCCGACTCGTCCAAGTCACCGGTGTTGATCTCGGGGAAAACCTTCGCGCGACCCACGATCGCACGAAACGCGCGGTCTCGCGCGACAGAGATCAGGCTCGAGCCCAGTCCGGAGCCTGGTTCAGCGCCCTGCTTAACAACCCCTGAAGACCGAGCCTTGGACGACGCTTTGATGTTTCCCTTTGCCACTGGGCCGACTGTAGACGATGAACGCTCGATAAAACGCTGAGCAACCGCGCATAGACTCTCCAAGCTCGAACTCCGCCGTCGAGCTTTCGGAGGACTACAAAGTTGTTGTGGCAGCCCTCGCTCCCCGAGCCGTACCTGAAAATGACCCCCGACGAGCTGTCGGCCAGGATCACCGCGCGACGCCGCGAACTGGGCGATTCTCTTGTCATCCTCGGGCATCACTACCAGACCGACGAGATCGTGCGCCACGCCGACCATACCGGCGACTCGCTCAAGCTCTCGCAGATCGCGGCCGACCTCGCCAAATCACGCCCCGCCGACCGCCTCGTGAAATACGTCGTCTTCTGCGGCGTCCACTTCATGGCCGAAACGGCCGACATGCTCACGCCCGACGACACCGCCGTGATCCTCCCGGACCTCTCGGCCGGGTGCTCGATGGCGGACATGGCCCAGTACGACGACACTAGCGACGCCTGGGACGCCATACACGAATCGCTCAAGGACCAAGGCTGGCGCGGTCGGATCGTGCCGGTAACGTACGTGAACTCCTCGGCCGCGATCAAGGCCTTTGTGGGCGCGCACGGCGGCGCGTGCTGCACCAGCTCCAACGCCAAGGCCGTGTTCGACTGGGCCATGCGCGGCGGAGAAGTCTCCGTCCCTCACGACCGACCACGTTCAAAGGAAGACATCAAAGTTCTCTTTCTACCCGATCAGCACCTAGGCCGGAACACCGCGGCCGCGGCGGGCATCGATGTCGCTCACCACGCGGCGCTCTACGACCCCAGACTCACGCGCAAGGGCCAGGCCTTGGGCGGCGCCACGCCCGAAGGTTTGCTCGACGCGCGCGTTATCCTCTGGGCTGGCCACTGCTCGGTTCACAAACTCTTCCGGCCCGAGCACTGCGAGCAGGTTCGCGCCCAGAACTTCTCCGAACCACAGCTCGCGCCGACGAAGATCCTGGTCCACCCTGAGTGCGCGAAAGAGGTCGTTGACAAGGCAGATCTCGCGGGCTCGACCGAGTTCATTATCCAAACGATCAACGCCGCCGCAGCGGGCTCGCGCTGGGCGATCGGCACCGAGGTCCACCTCGTAAACCGGTTGGCCGAATCCGCCAAGTCACGCGGCGTGTCGGTGCGGATCCTCAGCGACTGCCAGTGCCTCTGCACCACGATGTTCCGGATCGATCAGCCTCACGTGCTGTGGGTGCTGGACAACCTCGCGGGCCAGTATTCCAAAGACGGCCGAGCGAAAGTCGTCAACCAAGTACGAGTTCACGCCCAAGTGCGCGAGCAGGCCTTACTAGCGGTCGACCGCATGCTCGCCCTCTCAAAGCTCGCGAACTCTTCGTCGGGCTCGGGTCGAAGCATCCTTAAGAGCGCGGCCGCGACCACGGCCACGGATGCGGTTGCGGTTGCGGTTGATTGACTCGTCTTTGGTTCTTCCAACGAGCCGCGCACGCGTGAGGTTCGTCTCGCGAAACCACGTGCGATTTGCGGGCTCGCCTAGGGAGGACAAGAAAAAATCGGCACGGAGTGTCGATCTACCAGAGAAACTGAGCTTTGAGACAGATTAAGTTAGTGGCTCGTCTTGGACTTGAGCCCCTGAGCTACCGATGCCGAGGCATGAGTCCCGTTGGCCGTCCCGTGGGCAGTCCCGTTGGCGCTCCCGTTGAGGTGAGAAGCGGCGGGTTGGAAACTCTGCTCCAAGCTCTCGCGCATCAACCGGCCGACCTTGAACTTGACGGTCCGCTTGGCCGGGACATCGACTCGCTGCAACGTCTTGGGATTTTGCGCGACCCGGGGGGCGCGGTACTTGATCTCAAAGACCCCGAAATCGCGGAACTCGAGGCGGTTCCCGTTCTGGAGCTCGGTCATCACCTGCTCCAGAAACTCTTGGACCGCCAGCTTCACGTCCTGACGCTTGATGTTGGTCCGCTCGGAAATCCGATCGATCAGGTCCTTCTTTGTGACGGTGCGAACCGCGCTGGCTCCGGCAGCCGATGCCGGGAGAGGCAGCGAACTCGACGTCAGCCGAAGGCTTGCCAGCGTCCCGCTCGAAAGCTTGAGACGGTCGGACTTTATGGAACTCTCTTTGCTCATCTCGGTCGCCATCTCCACTCCAGATTCTCTTCGAAACGATACTTCAGGGTTTCGTTCGGAAGCCTCTCGACCGCACGCCAGCCGGGGAGTCTCAAACGAGAGCCCCTACCTTCTCACGAACCTCGTTCGACCCAGCGCCAGCCCGTCAACGCCGCTTCGCCACCCACGGCTGAGCACGCCGCCCACAAGAATGAGGCGGAACGCTCGCACCAGCGCCAGAACCTTGAAAGTCTTCCCAAACCCAGAATAGGGCTCGGGTTATGACAGATCTTAGCGCGCTTCCGCTCCCTGAGGGAAGACATCCACGATCGATCTGGCCTTCAGCACTCCGTGCTCGCTATCAGCCGAAGCGACGAAATCGCGCAACTCTCACGCTGGACACGAGAAACAAGAAAAAATTCTGGCACGGCGTATCAGAAAGCCCACCCAAACAGAGGGCTTCGCACGCTTTCGCTGGGAGGCACTCTTTTTCGCCAACCAGCGGACGGTCTCGACCTAGAACCGGAGCTCGATCCCCGCGAAGAGCCCGGCTAGGCCGCCCCGGAACAAGAACTTCTCATCTTCTGATCCGTCGTTGAGCTGGTAAAGCAGCTGCCGGTACCCGATCTGGACGCCGAAGTTGGGCCAAGGTCGCCATGTGCCGTCAACCTGGATATCCCACGAATAGCTATAGTGATCGGTGAATGGCTGGGCCCCAAATGAGGTCTGAAAGTCGATCGTGAACTGTTTATAGATCTCGGCGTCGACCTTGATTCCCACGAGCGGCTCGGCCCAGAAATCTTCTCGCGAGAGGCTGGCCGCCGCGCCGCTCACCCCCGCTTGACGATCAATCTGAAGGTCAACGCTGTACACTCGCGCCCCGGCGAGGGCGTCGATCCCCAGAGCCAGCGAAGCGACCGGAATTTCCCCCGGGCTGGCGTTGGGCTCGGTCCAAGCCTCGTCATAGAACCGGTACGCGACCACCGCTTCGACCGACCAGAGATCGAGCGAGGATTTGACACGGTCCCCGTCGAGCAGCGTGAGCGAACCGAGCTGGGCTGGCTCGCGGATGTCGGCCGAGCGATCTGACTCGGAGAGATAGTACCCGCTGATGCCGATCCGCCAGCGATCACGCCGCAAATGAAGCTCGAAATAAGGGCTGGCGCGGGCGCTGTCGAGGTTCAGGTCGGAGACGAAGACCTCGTTGGTGGATCTGCTCTTGCCGACCTGGAATCGACCGGCCGGGGCCGCGAGCCAGACCGAGGGCTCGAACTGGATCGTCCATTGCCGATCGTCGGCGAGCTTGAGCTCTCGGGGCTGCTCGAGGGTGCGGTCCATTAAGTCAGGCCGCTTTGCAACGGTGGTCTGCTCTTGCGCGAGGGCCGCAGGCGAGAAAGAGATCGCGAACGCGGCGACGGTCGCCGCGAGGTGTTTGAACGAACCGGCCGCGGCGCTGTCGCGGGCTTGAGGCCGCATGAGGTGAGCCTTTCGAGAGAAACGAACTCGCGGGGACACGACCGAGAATCCTTGGCACCAATATAGAGGCAAACAGCGCAAACTTCTTGGCGAGCGAGTGGGCGGCGGCGCGCGAGGGCCGTATGACTTGAATGATGAACGCCGGACCCGAGACCTCGAACTTCAACAGCACACCGGCCGAGACCGGGAGCGCGGGCGTTGAGATCGCGCCGGGGCTGAGTGTTTCTTCGGCTGTGCTGCGCTTCAGTTTTTCGGGAAGTCGCGGGCCGGGCGGGCAGAATGTCAACAAGCGAGCCACCAAGGCCGAGCTGCGTGTGCTCGTCTCCGACCTCCCGCTCTCGGCCCCGGTAGCGATGCGGCTGACCGACCTCGCGGGTCGGCGCATTATCGATGGCGGCGAGCTGGTCATCACGGCCGACGAGTCACGCTCGCAGGGGCAGAACAAGTCGGCGTGTTTGGATCGCTTGCGCGAGCTGTTGGTTCAGGCGAAGGTGAAGCCGAAGATTCGCCGCGCGACCAAGCCGTCGCGCGGTTCGAAGGAGCGGCGGCTGGTCGAGAAGAAATCACGAGGCAAGATCAAAGCACGGCGTTCCGGGCCTTCGCACAACGACTGACAGAGGGGGCCCGGTGCGACGAGTTCTGACGCTGGCGATCGAGGCCAGCAACCCCAGCGCGGTCGAGCCTGGTCAGAGCGTGGGGACGCCGGGCGTGGCGATCGGCGAGACCGTCGATGGCGTGCCGCGTGTGCTCGGGGTTGAGCTCATCGCGCTGGACCGGCGTCACGATGATGACCTCATACCCGCGATCGATCGGTTGATGCGGCGGCTCTCCGTGAGACCACGCGAGTTTGGCCGGATCGCGGTGTCGGTCGGCCCGGGTGGGTTCACGGGGCTCCGGGTGTCGATCGCGTCGGCCAAGATGATCGCCGAGGCAGTCGGGGCGCGGTGTGTCGCGGTGCCCAGTGCGCACGTGGTGGCGCGACACGCGGTTTCGGGTGTGGGAACTCTGAAGCTCGGCGGCCCGTTCGTGGTGGCGCTGGCGTCCAAGGGTGAGGACACGTTCGTGACACTATTTGACGCGGGCGGCGAGAAGATTTCACGAGGCGGGGTGATGGATGCTGCGCAGGTTTCGGCACTGGTCGGAGGCAGCGGGAGCGTGAGATTGTTCGTCGCGGATCGTTTTTTACCGGCCTCGATCAGGGCGATGTTGGCGGCGCAGAACGTGCCGGTTCTCGGGCCTCGGTTCGAGCCCGCGTGCTGCTTCGAGGCGTCGCTCGGGCTGCCCGAGATCGATCCGATCGACCTTCTGCCGTTGTACCCGCGTGAACCCGAGGCGGTGAGAAAATGGCGAGAATTGCACGGTCGCTGAGCGCGTGAGAACGATCTGCTCCGAGAACAAAGCGCCAGCGGCGTCAGGGCTTGCACAACCGTCACGCTCGGAAGGTCTTCGCCTCATGGGTGGAACCGTTGACCGGGCGATGCGTGAAGTTGGAGAAGCTGGGGGTCGATAGCGCCCGTAACACGCGGGGGCTTTGGGCGAACGCCCCGGTTCGGCCACGGAAGGCCGATCGACCCTTGCGCAGCGCGGCCGGACCTCCACGGCCACGAGGGCCTGACGATGACGACGGGAACAACTAGCAAGAACCCATGGGCCGACAAGCGGATCTTCACCACCGGCGAGGCGGCCGAGGTGTGCAAGGTGAGCCAGCAGACCATCATCCGATGCTTTGACTCGGGCCGACTCTCGGGCTTCCGCGTCCCGGGCAGCAAGTTTCGCCGGATCCCGCGTGACGAGCTGATCCGTTTCATGCGGGCGAACAGCATCCCGGTGGACACCATCGAGGACGGGCTCAAGCGGATTCTCGCGGTGGATGACGACCCGCAGATTCTTGAGATGTTGGTGGCGATCCTGAGCAAGGACCCGCGCTTCGAGATCAAGACGGCCTCGAGCGGGTATGACGCGGGGCTGCTCACCGAGAGCTTCAGGCCGCATCTCATGCTGCTCGATTACAAGCTGCCCGATATCAACGGCAACCTGGTGTGCAACCGCGTGCGCTCGAACCCTTCGTACAAGGACATGAAGATCCTGATCATCAGCGGTGTGGTGTCGCAGGGCGAGATCCAGCCGCTGATGGCCTCGGGCGCCAATGACTTCCTCAAGAAGCCGTTCAACATCGTCACGCTCATGCAGAAGATCGCGAGCCTGCTGGAGATCGAGGACACGGGCGGCGCCAAGGCCGCGACGCGGACCTCCGCCGCCTCTTGATTTCGGGAGCGTGATTTCGCGAGGAGAGCCTTCATGCAGCCTGCGTCGGACCCGGCCCGCGTGCGCCAGGTCGAGATGATCCTGGAACAGGTCGAGTCGCTGCCGACGCTCTCGCCGGTCGCGGCGCGGCTCCTGCGCGTCGCCAGCAGCGAGGACGCCGACCTCAGCGAGATTTCGAGGCTGATCGAATCCGATCCGCCGCTGTCGGCCCGCATGCTGGGCATGTGCCGCCGCTCGGACCGCGGGCTGGGCGATCGCATCACGACGGTGAAACGCGCGGTGTCGATGCTGGGGCTGGACGCGGTTCGCGCCTGCGTGCTGAGCGTGAGCATCTACGACCTGATGAGCAACGCCAGTCGGCCGCACAACCAGGTTGACGAGCAGGTCGCGCACGATCTCTCCGCCCCGACGACGGTCTTCGAGCGTGTTGGTTTCTGGAAGCACTCGCTGGCGGTCGCGTGCGCGTGCCAGTGTTTGGCAGAAGAACTCTCGGGGTCGCGCGTCGCGCCAGAAGAAGCGTTCCTGGCCGGGCTGGTGCACGACCTTGGGAAGCTGGCGCTGGAACTGATTTTGCCCAAGTCCTACGCGCGAGTGCTGGCGCTGGCGGAGCGTCGGCAGTCGGACTCGGCCCCGATCGAGCGGGCGGTGCTCGGGCTCGATCATCACGCGGCGGGCAAGCGGATCGCCGAGCACTGGCGGCTGCCCGAATCGCTGCAGGAAGTCATGTGGTTCCACAGCCAGCCTTCCTCCTCGCTGCCCGAAACACCCAACCGGCAGCTGATCGCGCTGGTCTCGCTGGCCAAGTCGATCTGCCGGAACCTGCACCTAGGCTGGTCGGGCGACTTCGGCCCGATCACCGACCCCTCGCCGCTGTGCACGAGCGTGGGGCTGGAGCCGGGCGTGGCGATGAGCCTGGCCGAGCCGCTGGCACGCCTGTATGCCGCCCGCTGCGAGATGCTGGGGCTCGATCAGGCCCCCGGCGCGGCAGTAATGCTCGACGCGGTGATGAGCGCCAACCGTCAACTCGCGCGGCTGACCAGCTCGCTGCAGTCGCGCTCCAAGCTCGCGCAAACTCAGTCGAAAGTTCTTGAGGCGATCCACGCCTTCCACGCTGGCGAGCTGCCGGGCCGGGGCCTGGTGGAGACGCTCGGGGCCGTCGCGGATTCCGCCGCCCACCTGCTGGGCCCGGGCTACTACGCGCTGCTCTTCCAGCACGGGCCGAGTTCGGCGGTGGGATCGTCGGAGGTCTCGACCGCGTGGCAGTTCACGCAGTTCGCCTCGTCGTTCAGCGGCGGACCTTCGGGGCGCGTCGTGCGGTCGCGCTTGATCGAGCCGCCGCCCAGCCGCGAGATGGGCGGGCGCTCGCTCGCCGCCCTGTGCGACCCCGGGCAGATGAGCATGGCGGCCGTGGGAATCTTGCCCTGGCTTAGCGACGAGCTGATCGATGCGCCCGACATGCGGCGTGTGAAGCTGCTGTCGCTGAGCGTTGTGCCGGGCTCGGGGCGTGGACGGTCGGCCTCGCCGGGCGCGGCGCTGTTGCACGACCGAGATTTATCCGAGTTCATACCGGTGGACACGGTGCTGGGCCCGCTGGTGGCGACCTGGACCGCGGCGATCCACGCCGCCAGCGAGCACGAGGACGCGCGACGGCTCAGCCAGCGCTTGGCGGAGGTCGGGCGCTCGCTGGCGGAGGCGCAGAGTCGGCTGACGGAAACCGAATCGCTGGCGCGGCTAGGCGAGATGACGGCGGGCGCGGCGCACGAGATGAACAACCCGCTGGCGATCATCAGCGGGAGAAGCCAGCTGCTGGTCGCGCACCTAGACGCGTCGGCTGATCGCGATTCGGCGGTAGCGATCGCACGAGCGGCACAGGATCTTTCGGACTTGATCACGAGCCTGAACCTCATCGCGGACCCGCCGAAAGTGCGGGCGATGCCGATGGAACTCTCGGCCCTCGTGAAGGAAACGCTGCAGCTGGTGTCGTCGCGTCTGCGGCGTACGGCGCGGGTGGACGTTCAGATCGCGCCGAACCTGTCGCGCGCGAGCATTGACCGAGAACTCATCGGGCCTGCGCTGGCTGAACTGATCGTGAACGCGGCCGAAGCGGCGCCCGACGAGATTGTGACGCTCCGCGTTCAGTCCGACCCGTTGGATGACCGACTGACTCTCCGCGTGGAAGATCGCGGGCCGGGGCTGAGCGCGAGGGTTCGTCAGCACGCCTTCGACCCGTTCTTCAGCGAAAAACCGGCGGGGCGTCAGCGTGGGCTGGGGCTCACGCGGGCGCGGCGTCTGGTGCAGGCCCACGGCGGGCAGATCGAGCTGGTGTCCATGGCGGGCGGACGCGGGACCAACGCGACCATCGAGCTCCCGACCTGGAGATGTGAGGCCTTGAGCGAGCGGCCCAAGGCGGCGTAGAGATCGACAGCGACCAAGCGGGCCGCGAGCGTCAGCCGACGGATCGGCCAACGACTCGCGGGGACCATCTAAGACGAAAGAGCCATGGACCGGCGCGACATCAACCCATCTCATTCAAAGAACTCGCGCACCGCGAACAACGGGCGCGGCGACGAGCCGACCGCGGCGATGTCCGACGCGCGAATTCTCGTCGTGACGGCGAGCCGCGTGCAGCGTGACCTGCTCGCGGCCCAGCTCTCGGGGCACGTCGGCGAGCTGGCGAGCGTCGAGGACGTCGAGTCCGCACGCCAGCGACTCGACGATGGCCGCTTCACGCTCGTGCTGATCTTCGTCGAGAACGACTTTGAACCCGCACGTCGCCTTTGCGAAGGCCGCCCCGGTGTGCCGGTCATGGCGATCGGCGAGACGCCCTCGGTCGAGCACGCGATGCTGGCGTTGCGCAGCGGGGTCGTCGATATCGTTTCGGCCAAGGCTCGCGGCAGCGAGCTGCTCTTACGCGTCGCGGCGGCCTTGCGGCGCGGGCACGAAATCCGGGTCCGCGACGAGCGCATCCTGCGCCTGCGCCGGCTCGCCAAACGCCTCAACGAGGCCCGCGAACAGATCAGCCAGAGCGTCGGCGGGCTCTGCACCGACCTCACCAATGCCTATTCCGATCTTTCCGGAAAGCTCACCATCGTCGGCGCCGCGTCGGAGTTCAACACCGTGATCCGGCAGGAGCTGGAGATCGAGGGCCTGCTCCGGGCCGTGCTGGAGTTCGTGCTCACCAAGAGCGGCCCGACCAACGCGGCGATCTTCCTTCCCGCGTCTTCTGGCGATTTCACCCTTGGCGCGTACGTGAATTACGACGGGCCCAAGGACTCGGCCGAGGTTTTGCTCGACCATCTGGCGTCGGGGCTGGCGCCGAAATTCGAGCACAGCAAGGGCGTCGAGGTCATGGTCGGCAAGGGGCAGATCGCGGCCCGGGCAGGGCAGGTCGGCGACTGGGTCGGCGATGTCACCATGGTCACGTTCGCCTGTCACAACGCCGACGAGTGCCTGGCCGTGGTCACGCTCTTCCGCGATCGACGCAACTCGTTCCCCGAGACGCTGGTCCCGCTGCTGGAGGTCCTGAGCGATCTCTTTGCCAAACAGCTCGCGCGGGTGGTTCATGTGCATCACCGGCACCTCCCCGAGACCAAGTGGGGCAAGAGCTGGGAGCAGAGCGACACGCAAGACCCGGACGAGAATCTGCCAGATATTGACCTGGCGGCCTGAGCGGCTGCGGCGTCCGGCTTTCAACCACCCAACTCCAAAGCTCAAAGCGCTCGGGTGACTGCGCGCGAAATTCGCAAATGAAAAAGGCTCGCCGTAGAACACGGCGAGCCTTTCTCAATTGAGCTTCAACAGATTGTTGTGCGATCAGCGGCGACGACGGCTGATGACCAGCCCGCCCATGCCCAGGAGGGCGAGGGAAGCGGGGGCCGGGATAGGTTCCCAGTAGTAATTGATGGTGACGTCGCCGTTACCCTGGAAGATCGAGACGTTCTGAGTCGAGTCGGTGCTCCCGCCGACCGAGAAGCCGCCCGAACCAAAGATGTTCGCGTTGATCGTTCCCGGAGCGGTGAACGACGCGAGGCCCGACGTGGTATCCGTCGCGCCCGAGCCCGAATCGGCCAGTGAGCCGAAGTCATTGAAGTCCGGACCCGAGCCGGTGATCCCGTCGGTCGCCGCAACAGAAGCGCCAGCGGCCTGGTTCAGGGCGTTAAAGCCGTTGAGCGAGCCGAACGCGACCGTGACGAAACCGGAGAGGTTGACCGTGAACGCTGGCGCGGGCAGGGCCGAGTTGTTCTCGGCGGTGATGTTGGCCGTCATCGTCGAGTTGGTGAGCATCTCGACCTTAGTCAGCACGCGCGTGCCGCCGAGCGTGTCGAACTTCGGGAACACCAGTGTGGCGTTGTTCGGCGAGAGCGGGAACGCCCAGTTCTGGGTGTAAGTCTCGACAGCAGCGCTAGCAGTGCCAGCGGCAGCCGCGAGCGCGGTGACAACCATCAACGAACGCATGTTCAACATAAGTCTCTCCTCGAAAATGTCCGTCTGGTGTCAAGAGCCCGAGTCACACGAATCGGGTGGAAACCAACACCAAACAGAATAAATCCATACCACTATAACCTGCTCAGAGCCTGACCGAACGTCAAGAGTACCAGATCCTGGGTTTTCTGTCAAGACGCGGATTGTCAAGAATTCGTTCGAATCGGTTCTGTTTTTGTATGGGTACCCTCGGTGAAACGCCTCAGGTTTTCGGTGCTGTCCATGACGAGCGGAACTTGATAAACCGAACACTTTTTAGTATCTTCTCGTTTCTTGGCAGATTCACGCGCGGATCGTTCACTCCGTTCACGGGCGCCACTGCGAGATCTCGGGGCATCTTTCCCCCGAGTCGAGGGGGTACCAGTTTGATTTTCGCCACTTTGTTTGTAGTGTGCTTTGCTTTCAAACCGTCCGCTCCGCCGCCCGTCTTCGTGGATTCCACTGCGGTACCCGGGGGTGATGGGCTTTCATGGTCCAGCGCGTACTCAGATCTTCAGGACGGCATTACATCAGCTCAGGCACGCTCGGCTTCAGAGATCTGGGTGAAGGCTGGGACATACCGGCCTGATCGCGGGACGAACGCCCGAACATTGTCGTTTGTGCTCCCAGCACAGGTCGCGTTGCTGGGTGGTTTCTCCGGCACCGAGATCTCTGTCTCGCAGCGCGACCCCGTTCAGAACATGACCGTGCTTTCGGGGAACATCGGGAGCATCACGAGTTCAGGCGACAACAGCTTCCATGTCGTACGGGCGGCCGGGGTTGACTCGACCTGCGTGCTGGACGGGTTTTATGTGACCGCTGGGAATGCTTCAGGAACCTCGACTCCTGACGACAGCGGTGCCTGCATGCTGATTGAGAACGCCGGTCCAACGGTTCGAAACTGCGTGTTTCAGAACGGTTCCGCGAAGTTCGGCGGTGGTGTCGCGATCAAGTCTGGCACCGGAACATTTGAGAACTGTGTGTTCAAGCAGTGTGCCGCCACCAACGACGGTGGGGGAGTCAATACAAACGGCTCAACGACGTTTATCTCCTGTACGTTCGACGCCAACAACGCGAATTTCGGCGGCGGGCTGACGGCCTGCTGCGGGACGACCCGGATCGTGGACTGCACGTTTTCAGGAAACTTTGCGAACTTCGGTGGCGGGATGTTCAACCCGATCGGGACGGCTCTCGTTGTGGGTTCGGACTTCGTGGGCAACACCGCGAGCAACGGGGGAGGCCTCTACACGACTTCTTCGAACATCTCGATCTTCAACTGCTTCTTCGGTGGGAACACCGGCTCGCTGGGCGGGGGGATCTATGCTGGCAACCTCGCGCTTGTGGTCAACTGTATTCTGAGCAGGAATACGGCCCTGAGCCGCGGGGCGGGGCTGTACCTCTCGGGTTCCACTCGCGTGATCAACTCCACGGTGTACTCCAACTGGGCGCTGGGCCAGGGCGGCGGGGTCTATGCCATCTCGGGCCTGCCCGTTCTGGCCAACACCGTGCTGTGGAGTAACTCTGACGGCGGATCGACCGTCGAGAAGGAACAGCTTACGAGCGCCTTCAACGTGTTCAACGTTTCGTACTCCTGCGTGCAAGGGTGGACCGGCGCACTGGGCGGGGTGGGAAATGTTGTGACCCCGCCTCTCTTTGTGGATCCCGACGGGGTCGATGACCGGTTGGGAACGCCCGACGACAACTTCCAGCTCTTGCCGGGATCATCGTGCATCGATGCTGGAGATACCTCGTCTCTGCCCGCGGACATCGCGGACCTGGACGCGGACTTCGATACAAGCGAGATTTTGCCGTTCGATTTCCTGGGCCGGACCAGGCTGACCGACGACCTGACGACCGCGGACACGGGCTCCGGGGCGAGCCCGGTTGTTGATATCGGCGCGGTGGAATACCGGTCGGCGTGCGTCTCGGACTTTGACGGGAACGGGTTTGTCAGCGGCGAGGATTTCGACGCCTACTTGTCCGCATTCTTGAGCGGCAGTTCGGCCGCGGACACGGACCGTGACGGGTTTGTCACGGGCGAGGACTTTGATCTGTTCGTCACGTATTTTTCGTCTGGGTGCTGAGCTCGCCTACCGCAGAACGCCGCCTTTGCGGAGCGTGCTCAGCACGAACTCATCGATGGGCGTGCTGGTGAGGACGGGCTGGTAGTCGATGCCGCGGGCCCGGCAGTCGGACCGGAGTTCGTCGCGGAACGCGGCGAGCGCGGCTCGGTACTTGTTGAGCACCGCCGCCGACACCGTGACCTCGGCGGAATCGCCTGATTCGATGTCGGTGAGGCGCACGTCGCCGATCAATCGATCGGCGGCCGGATCGAGTTCACCGGGCGCGAGCGTGTGAAACACGAAGGTGTCGAAACTGTTGGCGAGTGCTCCGGCCAGAAAATCGAGCCCGGCCCGGTGGCCCTCGCGGTGAAGAAAATCAGAGATCACGACCAGCACACCGCGCCCCGAGCGGTGCTGAGCCACGGAGCGCAGGGCCGCGTTGAAGTTCATCGCGCGCACGCCTGGCACATCGCGCACGCTGTCTCGCGTGGCTTGAGAGTTTGGCGCTCCCACGCGAGGGTCGAGGCTTGCGATCAGCACGTCGGCGAGACGGGCCGCGTTGGTTCGCCCGCGCACGGGCGCGAGCGGCGTGAGCGCGCGACCGGGCCCGTGGAACACCGTGAGCACGACGCGGTTCTGGTTCACCAGCCCGATGTAACCAAGGGCCATGGCAAGGCGGGCCGCGAACAGCCGCTTGTTGGGGTCGCCGGTGTTCATGGATTCTGAAGCGTCGACGAGAAGGTGCAGGGCGAGGTCCTGGTCCTCGCGGAAGAGTTTTAGAAAGAAACGATCGTGACGAGCGAGCACGTTCCAGTCGATATGTCGGAGGTCGTCGCCGGGGACGTAGTTTCGGTGGTCGTCAAACTCGACGCTTCGCCCTCGGCGCTTGGAGCGGCGTTCGCCCGGGAGCTTGCCCGCGAAAACTTTGCGCGACACGAGGTCGAGCCGGTCCAACCGAGCGGCCAGCCCTGGCGGGAGAAGGCGTTCGAGAGAGCCACGGCCCTGAGTGCGAAGGGGTGCGGCGGGCGGCGCGAGATCGGCGGGTGTGAGGTTGGGCATCGCTCGTAGACCGGCGAGATCGCGGCCGCTCTGGCGGGTACGCTCATGCGAAGCGGAACAGTCGGTCTGAATGCCGAAAGAATAGTCGGCGGCGTTGCTCGAAGCTCAAACACGGAGCGAGGCGCGCGGCCGAGCGAGATCGAGCGTCGTCCAGACGCATCACCACGGAGGCGCCGCCATGGACAGGAGCGCGGATCTGAGAATCGAACGAGTCGGCGGGCACGACGTGAACATCCGTCTCTCCAACGCGACGAGGCGTTTCCGCGCAACGTCTAGTCGGCTGATGCTCGCATTGTGCGGGTTGCTGCTCGGCACGACCCAGCCTGCGATAGCCCAGAGCCAGCCAGCGCCCACCACCGCGCCGACGCGTATCGAGAACCCGGCGATGCCCGGCGTGATCACGCCGGCTGAAGCGCAGCGGATGCGCGATCGCATGACCGCGCTCGAGGCCGAGAACGCGATGCTCAAGCGCACGCTGCGCGACGTGCAGGTCGAGCTGGACCGAGCGCGCGGGGCCGCACGCAACGGGTCGAGAACAGAGATGCCCATGAGGGCCGAGATTCCGCGCGACCCGCTCGCGTCGCCCGCGTCGCTCTTTCTGGAGCAGCAGCGGCGTTACGAGCGCGACCTGAGCGACCTGCCCCGGTGGACTGCGGTTCAGCTCGAGAACTTCAAAGCGCGAGTTGAAAAATGGACCGCGACGACCAACCAAGAGCTGCACGGAAGATCGCGGTGGCTGGTGAAGTTCAGCGAGATCTACGAGATCGGGCCGGGCATGCACGAGGCGGTGGTCACGGTGCTCGACGACGCGACGTTCGCCTCGATCGGCGCGCCGCTGCGGTTGGAGGTGCCGAGCCGGTACGTGGACCGGATCCGATCGATGGAGCGTGCCCGCCAGCACGAGGGAGAGCGTGACGGTAACGGCGCGCGGCGGTGGGATTCAGGCCGCGACCGCGGGCACAATGGCGGGCACAATGGCGGGCAGGGCGGCACGGAATGGGGCTGGGAGTTGCACGTCGCGGTGACCTCGGACATGAAGTTCAGGCCCGATACGCCAGATGTCGGGCTGTTCAACGCGGTGAGCTTGGTCGGGAGTTATGTCGAATCTGGAATGAAGCTGGAATGGCAGGGGCTGACGGACGTGGAGATCCCGGCCGACGGCGGTGGTGGGCGGGCGCGGCTCGACTCGCGCAGCTCCGGCCCGGCTTCGGACCGCACCGACGAAACCAAGCCCCCCAGGCCGATCGTTCGGCCATCGGGCGACCCGAGATAGCGACGGCCTGTGCTCCGCCAGTTTTTATCACGCCCGCACGATCGATACAAGTCTTCTACACTCCGCGTCGTTCGAGCCCGGCGCCCAAGATGTGCTCGTGCGGCCGAGCGTGATCCCGGTTGTGATCGCGGTCGTGATTGCGGTCGTGATCGCGTTTGGATTCTCATTTTTCAGCCCTCGGTTCTTGATTCATGAAGGACACTCGCGGATGCCCCCACCCAAACCAGTCATCGGGATCGACCTCGGCGGCACCAACATGCAGATCGGCGTCGTCGCCAACCTCAACACTGACAACCCGCAGGTCGTGGGCGAGGCTCGCCGCAAGACCAAGCCCGAGGACGGCCGCGACGTGGTCATCGAGCGCATGATCGACGGCATCAAAGAAGCCTGCCAAGGGGCGGGCATCGCTCCCGAGAAAATCTCTGAAAAACTCGGCTGCATCGGCGTGGCGGCGCCCGGTGCGGTGGACCCCGAGGAGGGCGTCGTGCTCGAGGCGGTCAACCTGCGCTGGACCGACGTGCCGCTGGCCAAGATTGTAACCGACAGGCTTAAGGTGCAGACAATCCTCGACAACGATGTCAACGCAGCGGTCTATGGCGAGCACGAGATCGGGTCGGGCAAGCGGTGCGGCAACCTGTTGGGCGTGTGGCTGGGCACCGGCATCGGCGGCGGGCTGATCTTCAACGGGCAGCTCTACTACGGCCATTACCTCACCGCCGGAGAGATCGGGCACACCATCCTGTTCCCGGGCAACCCGCCGGGCAGCCGATCGCTCGAACACAACTGCTCGCGCAGCGCGGTCGTTGATCGCATCGTTCGGCTCGTGAGTTCCAACCGCAAGTCCAGCATCACCGCGATGGTTGACGGCGACTACTCGAAGGTGAAGTCAAAGATCGTCGGCAAGGCCTTCGAGGAAAAAGACGAGCTCACGATGGAGGTCGTCGAGAACACCGCGCAGATGCTTGGAATGGCGATCGGGAGCTGGGTCTCCGTCCTTTCGCTGCCACGCATCGTGCTGGGCGGCGGGCTGACCGAGGCGTTAGGCCAGCCGTTCGTGGACATGGTTCAGAAAGCCACCCGCAAGATCGCCTTCCCGGACCGATGCAAGAGGGTCGAAGTCGTGGCGAGCAAGCTGCTGGACAACGCCGGAGTCTTCGGCGCGGCCATGATCGCGCAGGCTCGAATCGAGCGGCTCAAGAGGTAATCTCAGACAGCACGGATCAGAACGCATGGATCTGGGGAGCCCCCCGGAGTAACACTCCGGGCGCGATCACTCGGACACGGTGGACGGGTCCTTCCCCGCCTCGATGGCTTCGATCTTGTGGATCCGGCGTGCGTGCCGGCCGCCCTCGAACTCGGTCCGCAGCCACACGTCCACGATCTTCTCGATAAGCCGCTGCCCGAGCAGATCCGCCGACAGGCAGAGGATGTTGGCGTTGTTGTGGCTCCGGCTCAGCTGGGCCGTCATCTCGTCGTGGGCCACCGCCGCGCGAGCACCGTGATACTTGTTCGCGGCGATGCTCATGCCGATGCCTGTGCCGCACACCAGGATCCCTAGCTTGTCCTTGCCCTCGGCGATGGCTTTGGCCACGAGATACGCGCTCTCGGGGTAGTCCTTCTCGCGATCGTCGCCATCGCTGAGCACGTCCACGTGATGACCTTCGCCCTTGAGCTTCTCGGCCAGCAGCTTGATGACGTTGGTTCCGCGATGGTCGGCGCTCAGGGCGATGTTCATGGTGAGGGTCCGCGAGAAAAAGTGTTGAAAAACCTGGACTCAAACAAAGTTCAAAAAAGAGGCCCGGGCGAGAGATTGCCTCAGGCCTTGGTCTCGGAGTCTAGTTCGGCAAGCCGCCGACGCACCACATCGACGATTCGTTTCGCCGCGGCCGCGTACACCGAGGGAGGGCCCCCGTACGGGTCGGGGACATCACGACCGGCCGGGTCGAGCAGCACGAGCTTGGACGCCGACCCACGGTCGATCGACAGCACGGCGTCGCGGTGCGCGCCCGTCATCACGTAAATGACCTCCGCCTCGTCGATCATCGGGCGGGTTAGTTGGCGCGAACGGTTAGGCCGGGCCGCGACGCCCAGGTCCGCGAGTGCGTCCATGGCCTCGGATGTCATCGGCTGCCCGTCCGACGCCGCCACACCCGCCGAGGCCGCGGTCGTCTCGATCCCGCTCCGTGTGAGGTCTGCCTCGGCCTTGAGCAGGTGTTGGGCCGCGGCCGCCGCCATGGGGCTGCGGCAGGTGTTGCCCGTACAAACAAACAGCACGGCTCGCGTCGCGGCTCGCTTGACCGCACGCTCAGAAACCGCCCCCACTTCCAGCACGCGATACCCGCTCGGGCTCAGCCCAATAGACGTAGACGCGCGGCGTTCATCGCCGGGCCCGTCGTCGATCACCACCTGAACACCCGCCGCGGCCGCGGATTCCAGCAGGCCCGGCGACGAGAGATTCTCGCCCCATCCAAAGCGGCTCAATCGTTCCACCACCACCGGCCCGGGCACCTGCGCGATAACCGCCGCCGCGATCTCGTGCCGAGGAACGCGCACCGCGATCGTCCACGAGGAAGGCACACCGTTGGCCGCAGGCCCGGGCACACCTTCCAGAGCGCCCGGGAGCGAACCAATCTTCGTCACCGCCGCGGCGGCCTGCGATTCGCTTAGCTCGAACACGAACCGCACCGGCCCGGGCGCGAGCGATTCGATCAACCGGCGGTGGACCGGCCTAGCGATCGGCATCGATCTCAGCACCGATACGACCGACGAGGCATGCCAAGTCCACGGGGCGCGCCCCAGCCAAGGCTTGGTCGGGTCCGGCTCCAGCCCAGGCCGACGGAGGGCGGCGAGGAATTCCAAGGCGAGTTGGCTGTTGGCGTTGACCGCCACGCCATACACGGTTTCGGTCGGAAAGACGACCGCCTGCGACTCGAGAAGAGCCCGTGCGGCCCGCCCGATCGCGGCCGAGCGGTCTGCGAGCGAAAGACTTTGAAAACTCGACGTCGCGAAACCCATGGCCTGAGTATGGAGGAAAGGCGCGAAATGTTCAAATCTGATTCAGCCAGTCCGGCGTCCGGGGCCCACACGAGGCTCAACCCGAGCTCAACAAGGACCCTCCCCGGGTGGTGCCCGCCTGCCGCGGAGCCGATACAGTCCTGCGGTGTTCGTGTGCTCAAATCCGGGGCCGATCGGAACCATCCGGGCCGCTGATCGAACAGATGAGAGGGAGTCCGGGTTCAGTCCCCCGGCGCTTTGTCGCTGCCTCGCGGCTTGCGTGTTGGCCCGAGACAGGCCTGGGACTCTCGCTGATGTCCTCTCGCTGATGCTCTGTCGCTGAACTCTGTTGTGTCGAAACCACTAGATCGAGTTGGAGGGTCTTGAAGATGAAGACGTGCCAGAACAATCGCGCGAAATCGACGGCTGGCGGCTTCACGCTCGTCGAGCTTCTGGTCGTCATCATCATCATCACGCTGGTGATCTCGATCGTGGTGCCCGCGCTGGGCAAGGCTCGCCGGGCCACCCGAGTTACGGTCACCCGGCAGCTCGCGACCAACGTCGTGAACGCCGCCTCGACTTTCCAGGCCTCGGAACGCCGCTGGCCGGGCAAGTTCTCGCCAAGAGATATGGGGGGTGACGAGAACCTCAGGCTCGGCCTTTCCGCGATGGAGAACGTCATGCTCGACCTTGCGGGCGGGATCGTTCTCGAGGGCGATCAGGGGAACACGCTTCCCAAGGGAGCGGTGAAAGTCGCACCGTTCACAACCACGTCTCGCAAATCAGAGTTCGTCTACGTTGACCCGGCTCTCATCGGTAACACGAACTCTGGGAACGCGACCAGTAAGGGATACTTCTCGCCACCGGCCAAGAACTTCGTTTCCCAGGTCAACGTCGGGACCGACAAGAAGCAGTTCGGCACCTACGGGGACGACTCCAACGGTCCTGTGAAGACCACACTCCCCGATCTCGTCGATGAGTTCGGCACGCCCATCCTGGTCTGGAACGAGGACGAGACGGCCGGGCCGATCAAGTTCGACGGCGGAACCAGCGGGCCCAACAGCTTCGCGAGGCTTTCCTCGATCGAGATCACCAAGCCCGCCCACTTTTATTGGGCATCTAACGCCGCGTTCCTGAACTCTAACTCGCTGGGGAAGGCCTCGAAGAACCAGCGGAAGGACGGCACCGCCACCTACAGCCTGCTCGGCGGGGACGGCACCGGCGCTTCGGCCGATGCGGTGAGCTCGCTCGCTGGCGTGCTAGGCAACCCTGGCTTCGCGGCCGGGATCAACAGCACGATCTCAGACCCTCAAGCACTCATCCCCAGCGGTTCACGCGGGCGGTTTGTCGTTCACACCGCCGACGCGGACGGGTACTACTTCTCGTCCAAGTCCAAGGGCACGGGCGAGATCGACGGGAGCGGCGTCATCCGCTTTGGTTACAACTATCTGCAGGGCAAACTGATCCGCAAGGACGATAAGGGCCTGCAGACCAACATCGATGTCACCGCGAAGTTCGACGACATCCTGATCTCAAGCGGTTCCTAACCTGTTCGTGACCGCCAACTCGCCAGCACCTCAATGGGCCCGGCTCAAACTCTGCCAGAAAGCCAATCTCGCTCAGCCGCGGCGGAACTCTTCGGCCTCCATCTTGCGCACTTCGGCCCGGCGATAGCGTCCGCGGATCACCGGGAACATCACGCCCATCACCAACGTCAAGACCGTGCCGCCCAGCAGCAGCGGGTAAAAGACGTGGTAGGGCTGACCGGTGCTGACGGCCACAATCCCCGCGATCAGCGCGACCAACCCGACGACGCCAAGACCGCCTTGGATCGAGAGCACCGCCGTCTTGGCGATCCCGCGCGGCGCCAGATACCCGGTGGCTGCGCCGAAGATCCCGGCGAACGCCCCCAGCCCGCCGACGCCCGCCGCGCCCAACATCGTGCCGCTGTTCATGGTCCACCACTGGTTCGACGCCTGCGCGATCAGCTCCATCATCACCGGTCTCCTTTCGGTTGTGCCGACGGTTCGTGAGCGCCCACATCGCCTGTTGACGCACCGTGCTGTGCGCTCAGAAGGTCGCTGGCCGCCTGACGGACAGCCCGGGCGTTGGTGATCGACAACTCGCCGCGCTCGACCAGCGTGGCCAGAAGCTCGGTGAGCGCATCCTGCTCGCGCCCCGCCACCGCGCCTCGCAGCCGCTCGATCACGCGATCAAGCCGGATCCGGATTGTCGGGTAGCTCACGTCGTACGAAATCGCCAAGTCCTTGAGCGAGCCCGAGTGCAGAACCAGCTGGGTGATGAGGTCCAAGTCCTCGCGCGGCAGCGTGGCCAGCGGGTGAACGCTCGAAGGCTGGTTCTTTGAATTATTCATATTTACTTGAGTAAAACGATACTCCGAAATATCGTTTTGTCAAGATCAATTTTCGTTTTACTCAAATTAAGCCGATCCACGCGCAAGCTCGGGAATGAAAAAACCCGGCACTCAGGACAACCCGAGCGCCGGGTCTCGTGGGGGGCGGTGGAAGAGGACTGCGAGGCCGGCAAAGGCTTTTCAGTTGTCGTTCGTGGCTTGAGGCGTCGCGAACAGATAAAGATCCGTCGCATCCTTGGGGATGGTTCCGAAAACCTGAAAAATATTTCCACGTTGAAACTCGATCAATTTCAAAGGCCGCCGAAGCATTGCTATTGCTTGTCAGGACTCGACTTAAGGCCAAGCCTGTCCATGACTTGCTTGAGATCAGACCAGACTTTTGCACGCTCCTCGGCGGTGTAGTTCCGCAGCAAGTAGGCCGGGTGGTAGGTCGGCATGACCGGGACGACCCGCCCGGACGGGTCCACGAACTCGTGCCAGCGGCCTCGGAGCTTGCCCATGGCTTCGGTGGTGCCCAGCAGCAGGCGTGTGGCGGGCAGCCCGAGGGTGACCAAGGCCTTGGGGGCGATGATGCGGATCTGCTCGAAGAGGTACGGCGAGCAGAGGCGAGCCTCTTCGGTGGTGGGCGTGGCGTTGTTGGGTGGGCGGGTTTTGAGCACGTTGGCGATATAAACCTCGGCCCGGCTCAGGCTCATCGCCACGATCATTTTGTCGAGCAACTGGCCCGAGCGACCGACGAACGGCTTGCCTTGGCGGTCTTCCTCTTCGCCGGGAGCTTCGCCGATGAACATGAGATCCGCGCACGGGTTGCCGTCGCCGAAGACGATGTTGGTGTGGGCGGTGACGAAGTGCTTGTGCGGGGCGTCGGCGACGTACCGTGCGAGAAGCTCGTCGAGAGCCCGCTGAGAATCTTCGCGGCTTGGTTTGGGCTGGTCGGCGTCGGCGCGAGGGGCCGAAGATGGTTTGACCTCCAAAAGCGCGGGCACGAGATGAGCCATCGGTGGCGCGACCACCGACTGGTCTGACGATGTTCGATACACCGGGACGAAATCCACGCCCATGAGGCGCGAGGTTTCGGCGTGCTGAGCGACGAGGCGGTGGAGGAGGTCGGAGTCCATGCAAGAACTGTACAGCGGGCACTCAAGAGGCGTCGATCGGGTCACGACGCCACGACGCGAAGCTCTGCCTGAAACAGTTATCCCACGTCGGCCAGACCGAGCGACTCGCCGTGGGCTTTCATCAGCCTTCGCCGCAGCGTTGCTTCGCCCGCCCCGGCCAGCGTCGGCGACCGCTCGATCCACGCCGACGCGTCGCGCTTGGCGAGCAACAGCAGGTCCCGGTCGCGTGCCAGATCAACAACCTTGAACGGCGGCAAGCCCGACTGCCTTGTTCCGAACAGCTCGCCGAAACCTCTGATTTCGAAGTCCTTTTCCGCGAGCACGAAGCCGTCGGAGACGGTGGCCATCACTTCGAGCCGCTGCTGCCCGCCCTCGGTCTTGGCGTCGGCGATCAGCACGCACGCCGATTCCTTCTCGCCGCGACCGATGCGTCCGCGAAGCTGGTGCAGCTGCGCCAGGCCGAAGCGGTCGGCGTGCTCGACAACCATCACCGTCGCGTTGGCGACATCGACGCCGACCTCGATCACGGTCGTGGCGACCAGCACGTCGATCAGACCAGCCCGGAACTTTTCCATGATGGTCTCGCGCGTCGCGCGCTTGAGCCGCCCGTGCAACGCCGCGAGCCGCTTGCCCGCGAGCGGACCGTCTTCGAGTTCCTTCATCAACGAGCGCACGTTGGCGATGGGCGCGAGCCGAGCGTCAGGCGGCGGACGCGATTGAACCCGGTCGTGCGCGATATCACCGATGTCTCCAGCCTCGCCGACCTCGGCCGGTCCGCCATCGATGGCTGGCACCACCACGTACCCCTGCTGCCCCTGCTCAACGCGTGCTCGCAGGAAGTCGTACACCACCGGCCTCTGCAGATCGCTGACCACCCGCGTCGCCACCGGCTTGCGCCCTGGCGGCAACCCCGTGATCGTCGAGATGTCTAGGTCGCCGAACAGCGTGATCGCCAGCGTGCGCGGGATCGGCGTTGCGGTCATCACGAGCACGTGCGGCGTCAGCTCGCGGCCGCCGTTGCTTGCTCTCGCTCCCTTGCTCCGCAGCATCGAGCGCTGGTGGACGCCGAAGCGGTGCTGCTCGTCGATCACCGCGACCGCTAGGCTGTGGAACACCACGCTGGACGTCAGCAGCGCGTGCGTGCCGATGATGAGATCGAGGCTGCCATCCGCAAGCCGCGCGAGCGTTTCGGATCGCTCGGCCTCGGGCGTGCTGCCGGTCAGCAACGCGAGCCGGACTTTCGAGCCCGCGAGCACGTCCGAGATCGTGCGGAAATGCTGCTCGGCCAAGATCTCGGTCGGGGCCATCAACGCCGCCTGGTGCTCGCTGGCGATCGCCATCAGCATCGCGTAGAGCGCCACGATGGTCTTGCCCGAGCCGACGTCGCCCTGCAGTAGTCGGTTCGTCGGCGTGCCCGACGCAAGGTCGCGCGCGATCTCCGCGACGACCTTGTCCTGCGGCACGGTCAGCGTGAACGAGAAGCGCTCGCGGATGTGCCGGTTGATCGCGGGCGTGTGTCGCAGGGCTGGCGCGCTCAGCGATCTCCTGAGATGAGCCCGCTTCATCTGCACGCCCAGTTGCAGCATGAGCAGCTCGTCGTACGCGAGCCGCCGCCGGGCCGCGACCGCGTCGCCCTCGATCTCGGGCGCGTGAAAGAGCCGGTACGCCTCGGCCAGCGTCGGCATGTTCCGCGCGCGGCAGAACTCGGCAGACAGGTGATCCTCGATCAACGCAACCGCACGCGCGAGCACCACGGCGATCGCCTTCTCGATCTGCTTGCTCGAGATCGCCTGGGATGCTGGGTACACGGGCCGCAGCCGAGCGCCGCGTGCGTCGAGCTGCTCGCGCTCCGGGTCGATCGTCTCGAACGTCGCGTTCACCATCTGCAAACCGGGGCCGTACTTTTTGGCGGTGCCCTGCACGCGCAGGTGCATACCGGGCTTGATCTTCTTGGCGAGGTACGTCTGGTTGAACCAGGTGAGATCGAGCCGTCCGGTGTCGTCGATCAGCACCGCCTCGAAGCGCGGCGCACGCCCGCGCACAAGCCGTGTCGCGGTGATCTCGCCGCGTGCGGACACGATCCGGTCGGCCTTAAGTTCGCCGATGGTCGTCTCCGCCTCGTGCCGCTCGTGCCGCATCGGGAGGTGCGCGATAAGCTTGCCGACGTTGTTGAGCCCGAGCTCCGCGAGCGACTCCGCCGTGCGCGGGCCGATCCCTTTCACGAGAGACAAAGGCGTGGTCAGCGCCGCCTCTGTTGGTTCGATCTGCGTGATCGTCGCGCCGACCGCGGGCTCTGGTTTCGTCTGAGATTTAGGATCGCCGCCTCGCTCCATGCGATCACGATAGCGGACCGGGCGGGGCCGGAGACTTCGTCGGCTTTTCGGCCATGGGATCGATCTCGCGCAGATACGCCCACGAGTAAATCCCCGTGTCGTGCCCATCTGAGAAGCGGATCTTGATGGCGTAATTCCCGACGAGTTCCGCGTCGAGCGCGACCAACGCGGCCGCCGAGTTGCCAGAAGGCGTCGAGGGCAGAACCGTCAGGCGGTTCTTCTTCATCTCGTCGCGGAGCTGGCGCATGTCGGCCGACGGCGACATCTTCCGGAGATACAGGATCGAAAAATACGAGGTGCCGCCGTCGGCCCACTCGACGGACAGGCCGCGGTCTTTCTTGAGGTCGAGTCGGGTTGGTTGGTCCACGCTTGCGTCGCTCCGGTTGGAAAAGACTAGCCATCGAACGCAATCACCGCGCGGTCTACCGTCTCGCCATGAGCCACGCCAAACCGCAGCCTGGGCCCGTCGCCGCTCCCCAACCCAGCGCCGCAAGCCCGGCCGCCAGACTTAATTTCGCCGACCGAATCCTCTCCGCGATGGAGCGGCTTCAGTCCACGGCCTGTGTCGGGCTCGATCCGGTTCATGACAAGCTCCCCGCTCAATTGCGCTCGTCGAGCCCTGATCCGATCACGGCCATCGAACGCTTCGCCGAAGGCGTGATCGACGCCGTGGCCGAGATCGTTCCGGCCGTGAAGTTTCAATCCGCGTGCTTTGAGCGCTACGGCGCGCCCGGTAGCGCGGCCTTGGCGCGCACGATGAAGCGTGCCAACGACCAGGGCCTCGTCGTCATCCTTGACGCCAAGCGCGGCGACATCGGCATCAGCGCCGAGCACTACGCCGCCGCCGCCGTTGCTCTCGGCGCTCACGCGATCACCGTCAACGCGTACCTCGGCCCGTCCACTGTTGATCCATACCTGGCCGCGGGGCTTGGTGTGTTCATACTCGTCCGCACCAGCAACCTCGACAGCGACGCCGTGCAGTCTCTCGCGCTCACCGACGGCCGGACCGTTGCGGAAATGATGGCCGACCACGCGGCCACGCTGGGCACCAAGCACCTCGGCACGCACGGCATGAGCAGCGTCGGCGCGGTCGTCGGCGCGACCAAGGCCGAGGACGGGCGGGCTCTTCGCGCACGAATGCCTAAGCAGATCTTCCTCGTCCCCGGCTATGGCGCGCAAGGCGGTACCGCCAAGGACATCCGCGCCCTGCTCACTCCCGTCGGCGTTTCACCCACCGGCGGCGTGCTTGTCACCGCCAGCCGCTCTGTCATCTACGCGTTCGGCCCCAACGACGCCGATTGGAAACTCAGCGTTGAACGAGCCTCCCAACTTCTCGTGAGCGAACTGCGCGCGATCCAAGGCTGAGCGCGCCAAGCCCGTTCTTGGCAGGCCTTTTTCCCTCAGAATCTCGTCTGAATCCGAGATACCATCGCTCATGCCGGTCGACCTCGCTTCTCTCCGAATCCAGTGCTACCCCGCGCCGATGTTGCGCAACAAGGCGGCGCCGATCGAGAACATCACCGACGAAACGCGGGCGGTCGCGGATCGCATGATCCAGATGATGTACGACTCCGAGGGCATCGGCCTGGCCGCGCCGCAGGTCGGGCTCTCGTGGCGCATGTTTGTGGTCCACGTCCCCGAGGACGAAGGACGCTCCCCCGCGACCGATCCGCCCAGCGCCACCCTCGGGCCAGAGGTCTATATCAATCCGATCCTTACCAACCCCACCGGCCCCGTGGAGCCCTATGAGGAAGGCTGCCTGAGCCTCCCGGACATCCGAGGCCAGGTCCAGCGCCCGCCCAACATCACGATCACCGCCACAGGGCTCGACGGCAAGCAGTTCACCCGCACCGCGTCGGGCCTGCTCGCACGCTGCTGGCAGCACGAAAGCGACCACCTCGACGGCGTGCTGATCATCGACCGCATGATGCAGATGTCACGGCTCAAGTGCCGCAGCGCCCTTCGAGACCTCGAACGCGATTTCGAAGGCTGAACCAACCACGCCGTACCGAACGAAGCACTGCGAGTATGAACGCATGAAGATTGTCTACCTCGGCTCCGGCGCGTTCGGTCTCCCCACTCTCGTTTCCATCGCTCGCGAGCACCAGCTGCTCACTGTCGTCACCCAGCCCGACCGGCCGGCGGGGCGCGGCGGCGCGATGACGCCGACACCCATCGCCGCGTGGATCGCCGAGCATCATGTCAAGATCCCGATTATCAAGCCGCTGAAGGTAAACGTCCCCGAGGTCGTGGCCGCGATCCGCGCGTTCAACCCCGACGCCTTCGTTATCATCGCGTTCGGCCAGAAGCTCGGCAAAGGCTTGCTTGACGGCATCCCCGCGATGAACCTGCACGCCTCGCTCCTGCCGCGTTGGCGCGGTGCGGCTCCGATCAACGCCGCGATCCTCGCTGGCGACACCATCACCGGCAACAGCGTGATCACCCTCGCCGACCGCATGGACGCCGGGCTCGTGCTCGCCCAGTCAACACGCGAGATCTCACCAATCCTCACCGCTGGCGAACTTCACGACCTGCTCGCGATCGACGGCCCCACGCTCGTCCGCGAAGTCCTCGCCCGCGTTGCGCGAGGCGACCAAGGCGGCACAGCTCAGGATGAGTCTCTCGTCACCATCGCGCCCAAAATGTCCAAGGAGGACGGCTGGATCGACTTCAACGCCAGCGCCGACGCCTGCCGCCAGCGCGTTCACGGCCTCACCCCGTGGCCGGGCGTCACCGTGAAGATGGTCATACCTGGGAACAACAACAACAACAACAACAACAACGACAACAACGACGACGGCACCAACAACCCGCCCACTGAGCACCTGCTGAAAATCCTTCGCGTGCAAACGGCGAACGAAACTTCCCAACAACCCCAACGGCCAGCCAGCGTTGCTCACGAACCTGGCCTCATCATCGACCTCGAATGGGGGCTCGTCGCCTGCGGAGATCGCACCGCGATCAATCTTCTTGAAGTCCAACCCCCGGGCAAGCGCAGCATGTCCTGGGCCGACTTTGCACGAGGCCGCCAGATCTCGCCAGGCACCAGACTCATCGGAGGCCGACCGACATGATGACGCTCTGGGACCTGCTACCCAAGCGGGTCCGCGAAAAGTTCTTCGGACCGATCACGCCGAGCCCGACGATCAAGCCGCCAGCGGCATTCAAGGCGGCCGCGCGCGGCAAGCTCGCACCCTCAAGGACGGTTCACCGCGACGCACCATCAACACGCTTCAAAGAACCAACGAGCCCCTCGACCACCCCCGCTTCCATGCAGGCCAAGTACGACGCGGTCGTCGCCACCATGCTCGCCGCCCACGGCGTGCGCGTTCGCAAGTGGCGCACCTCCATGTCTGGCGTCGCGTGGCAGGTCACCTACCGAGACGGCTCCATCAAAAAACTCATCGAATCTCCTAGGCCCAAAGGCCCGATGTCTGTCGCGGTTTTTCTCCACGAGATCGGCCATCACGCCATCGGCTTCAACGTGTATAAACCGCGCTGCCTCGAGGAGTACCACGCCTGGGCCTTCTCGATCCAGCAGATGGAAGCCCACGGGCTGAACATCACCGACGCCGTGCGCCGCCGCATGGCTCGCTCGCTGCACTACGCCGTCGGCAAGGCCGCTCGCCGCGGGATAAAGTCGATCCCAGTCGAGCTTGTTCCGTACATCGAAAGACCGAAGTAACACCCTCTCGGAGCACCGCCCATGTCACGCCTCCACACTTGGATCCCGATCATCGCGCTGGCCTTGCTCTCGACGTCGTGCCTGGTGAACAGCTCGAACCGGCGCACGAGCAAAGCAAGCCCCGGCCCCGACGCGATCGTCGCGGTGCTGACCGACTTCCACGACGCCGCATCCAAGGCCGACGGCTCGCGCTACTTCGCGCACATGACCGCCGACGCCGTCTTCATCGGCACCGACGCCGCCGAACGCTGGACCAAGCCCGAGTTTCAGGCTTACGCGAAGCCCTATTTTGAGAAGGGCAAGGGCTGGACCTATACCGCGATCGCGGGCCGCCGGTTCGTGACGATCGCGCCAGACGGCAACACCGCGTGGTTCGATGAGGCATTGTTGAACGAAAAATACGGCGAGTGCCGCGGCTCGGGCGTGCTCGTCCGCGAGGCCGAGAAGTGGCGGATCGCGCAATACAACCTCACCGTGCCGATCCCTAACGACCTGATGGAAGATGTTGCCAAGCAGATTAAGACGCACCTGACCAAGCCCCCGGCCGTCGGTGGCTAAGAGCCCGCCCAAAGTCTCAATTCCTAAATCTACATCATCTCGCGAGACAGGTTTTCAACCTGTCTCTCTTCCATTCTCTTCTTGCTTCTTGAATGTCGCCTCATTCCCTACCCTCGCCTCATGCGCATCCTCCTCACCAACGACGACGGGCTTCACGCGCCCGGCATCATCGCCCTGCACGAGGCCATCACCGACGCCCACGGCCAGCACGGCTCGCCTCTCCGACTCGCCGCCCCCGGCTCAAAGACCGGCTCAAACACGGGCACCGACGAGACCACCGAAGTCTTCACCATCGCGCCGCTCACCGTCCAATCCGCCACCAGCCACGGCATCACCTACCACGAGCCGATCATGGTCCGCCCGATGCCCGTCACGCCGCAGATGCACGGCATCGCCGTCGATGGGCGCCCCGCCGACTGTGTCAAACTCGCCATCTCCTCGCTCTGGTCCGACCACTACGGGCCCAACGCGCACGGCAAGCCCTCGCGCCCCGACCTGCTGATCTCCGGCATGAACGCGGGCGCGAACTGCGGCGTGAACGTCATCTATTCGGGCACCGTCGCCGCCGCCATCGAGGGCGCGTTCCTGGGCGTGCCGTCGATCGCGGTGAGCATGACGCTGGGCAAGGGCACGCCGCTGTTTGATGTCGCCGCGAACCACGCTCGCCGCACGCTCGACCTCATCCTCGCCCAAGGGCTCCCCGACAAGCACGAGTGCCTCAGCATCAACATCCCCGTCACCGAGAACGACGGGCTCATGCCCAAGATCGTCGTCTGCCCCATGAACACGCACGGCCTCGTCGATAAGTACGAACGCCGCGTCAGCCCCACCGGCAGCGTTTACTACTGGGCTAGCGGAAACGGCCTCGATTTCCACGCGACCGAAGAAGGCTCCGACGTGCAAAGCCTCAAGGCTGGCTGCATCACGATCACGCCCTTGGCGTATGACCTGACCAAGCACGCGAGCTTAGACCGTTGGCGCACCCGCCTGCAACGCTGAAGCTTCGTTCCTGTTCGGCCATTGAGTCTGCTTCAGATACCTCTAATTTCTAGCGGGATAGGTTTTCAACTCGTCTCTACTCCTTCTCCTTCTTGGTTCTGAAGAAGACTCCTCACCAGTTGGCCACTCGGGCTCTACCTCCCCAGCTCTCTCCCGCGATCTCGCGCCGCCCGCATCGCCTCGACGAGCGCCAGCATCACGCCCGCTTCATCGAGCTTCTTGCAGGCCGCTTCGGTCGTCCCGCCTTTGCTCGTCACGGCCGCGCGCAGCTTCTCGGGCGCTTCGGCCGAATCCGCGAGCAGGTTCCCCGCGCCCGCGATTGTTTCGCGCACGATGTCGCGAGCCGTGGGCTCGTCAAAGCCAAGCCGCACGCTCGCCTGGATCATCGCCTCGGCGAGATAGAACACGTACGCCGGCCCCGAGCCCGCGACGGCCGTGAAGGCGTCCATGAGCGATTCCTCGATCGTGACCACCATCGGCCCGACGCCGCCGAAGATCTCGCGCGCGAACGCGTCATCGCCGGGCCGAGTGCCTGCGCCCGAGCACAGCGCCGTGATCCCCTGGCGGATCTTCGCGGGCAGGTTCGGCATGGCGCGCACGACACGCACTTCCGCGCCCAACGCCACGCCTAAAACAGCACGGACCTTGGCGGTCGGCGTTCCGGCCAGGATCGAGATCACCACGCGCGACTCGGCCGCCAGCAGCTCGCGGACCTCTTCGGCCAGCCTCATCAGCATCTGCGGCTTCACCGCCAGCAGCACCTGCGCTTCCCCGCCCTTGTCTTCCTTGCCGATCGCCGCACCGATCGCGTCGGCGGCGTGCGCGAACGTCGCCACGCCCAGCGCCTTGAACGCCGCACGCTTGGCCTCGTCAGGCTCGGCGACCGCGACGAACCCGCGCATCAGCGGCCTCGTCCCGGCCATCCCCCCCGAAACGATCGCCAGCCCCATGTTCCCGCCGCCGATCACCGCCAGCGGCGGGTTTCGTCCATCAGTAGGCATGCAATTCCTCATTCAATCCAGCCAACGCTCTCCGAATGCACCGCAAGCGTACTCCGGCTCTCCAACCACTCATGTGGGGCAGGCGTCCCGCCTGCCTTCCTCTCTCTTTCTCTCCTTACTCCTCTACTTTTTCTAAGTGAGGCAGGTTTTCAACCCGCGTCTACTCTCCTCCTTCTTCGCTCGAGCAGAGCTTCTAGAATCTGTGTATGTCTAGGTTCTATCAGCTTGACTTTGAAAAACCCATCACCGAGCTCGAACAGCGCATCGACGCCGCCGAGGCTCGCCTCAAGCACGAGCTCTCCATCGCTGGCGTCACGCTCCCGCCCGCCGACGCCGAGGAGCCGAGCGCCGGGCAGTACGCCGCGCTCGATCCGGACTTAGATCCGGCCATCAGGCAGCTTCGCACCCAGATCGCCGAACTACGCGTCCAGCGCGAGGCCAAGCTCACCGACATCTACACCAAGCTCAACCCTTGGCAGACCGTCCGCGTCGCACGCCACCCCGACCGCCCGCAGACGCGCGACTACATCAACATGATCTGCCGCGACTTCGCCGAGCTGCACGGCGACCGTCGCTTCGGCGACGACCCCGCCATGGTCACCGGCTTCGGACGCATCGGCCCGCTCAAGTGCCTCATCGTCGGGCATCAAAAGGGCAAGGAAACCAGCGAAAAGATCGCGTGCCACTTCGGCTGTGCGCACCCCGAAGGCTATCGCAAGGCTCTCGCCAAAATGCAGCTCGCCGCGAAGTTCGGCCAACCCATCGTCACGCTCGTCGATACGCCCGGCGCCTACCCCGGGCTGGGGGCCGAGCAGCGCGGGCAGGCCGAGGCTATCGCGGTGAACATGCGCGAGATGAGCCGCATCCCCGTGCCGATCGTCAGCATCATCATCGGCGAGGGCGGGTCGGGCGGCGCGCTGGGCATCGCCGTCGCCGACCGCGTCGCCATGCTCCAGAACTCGTGGTACTCGGTCATCAGCCCCGAGGGGTGCGCGGCGATTCTTTGGAAGGAAGCCAACGAGCAGACCAACTCTGCGGCCGCACGCTCACTCAAGCTGACCGCCAAGGACAACCTCGAACTAGGCATCATCGACCACATCATCCCCGAGCCCATCGGCGGGGCGCACCGCAACCCGCGCGCGACGGCCGACTCTCTTCAGGCGTGGATCGTCGCGGAGGTTCGCCAGTTGCAGGAGATCGACGCCGCAACGCTGCTGGACGATCGTTACAACCGCTTCCGCCGGTTGGGGCAATACGCCGAACAGCCCGGCGAAGTGGCGGCCGCGGACCCCGCCGCCATGCCGAGTTTGTGAATCACTTCATTCAGAGTGCTCCTAATTCGCGGCACCTCTCAACCAGTTGTGGTCTAACGGTTTCGAACAGGCGGGCGTCTACCGGGGATTGCGGTCCCGAGAACCTTTGACTGACCTCGAACGCACGCCTACCCTTCACGCTTGCCTAGTTTCGGGCTGTTTTCGAACGGCTATGGGAAAGAACCGCGGCGGGCGCGTGACTCCCAACCCCGGGGAAACAGTCTGACGACAGGGGAACACCGTGCCTCGGAACGCTACCCCAACCAAGTCAAAGACCAAACCCAGCGCCAAACCCAGCGCCAAACCCAGCGATAGGCCCAGCATTAGGCTCGCCGCGAAGAAGACGCCGCGCGCGGTCGTTAAAGCGAGCAAGCCGTCGAAGCCCGCCGCGCAGACCGCGAAGAAAGCACCAACGAAACCCAAGGCCAAGTCGCCGGTCAAAGTTGCTGTGAAGAACTCAACCAAGCTCGCTTCCAAACCAACAGTCAAACCAACAGTCAAACCAACAGTCAAACGATCCGCAAAGCCAACTCCAAAGCTCGTGACCAAGCCGGTCGCCAAGGCCGCCGCGAAGCTCACAGCCAAGGTTGATCTCAAAGCTCTCAAGCCCGCGACCACTCCCGCGAACAAGCCGGAAGCTGGCAAGTCCAAGGCCGCCCTGAACGGCTCACCCGCTGGAGTCAAAGAACCAGCCAAGGCGACCGACGCTGCCAAACAGAGCGGTAAAGTCGAGGGCAAAGTCGAGGGCAAAGTCGAGGGCAAAGTCGAGGGCAAGGACGACGGCAAGACCTCCCGCAAGGGCATCACCATCGTCACGCCCAAGCCCATCAGACGCTCACGCCCCAAGATCGTCACCGCCCCAACGCCCCCGGGCGTCGGCGGCCTGATGAGCAAGCTCGGCCCGGCTCGCAAGCCGCTGATCTCCTCGGGCCCCAAGGCCGCACACTCGGTGCCGCTCGGATCGCACCGCCCGCAGATCCACGTCGAGGTGCCCAAGCCCGACCTGCGCACGCCCTACAAAAAGCCCGAACTGGCAAAGTTCAAGGTCATCCTCCTCCGCAAGCGCGACGAGCTCATCACCGACATCAACACGATGGAGAACGAGGCCCTCAAGGGCGAGAGCGGCTCGCTCTCCAACCTTCCTCAGCACATCGCCGAGCAGGGCTCAGAGACCTATGAACAGTCGCTCGCACTAGACCTCGCCGCCGCCGATCGCAAGCTGCTTAAAGAGATCGACGAGGCTCTGCGCCGCATCGACCTAGGCACCTACGGCGTGTGCGAGCTCACCGGCAAGCTCATCAAGGCCGAGCGGCTCGAAGAACTTCCTTGGGCCCGCTACTCCATCGAGGCCGCCCGAGAGCTCGAACGCCGGTCGATCCGAGCCTGATCTGGACAGCCTGATCTGGAAAGCCTTACCGGGACCGACCTCGACCTCGCTCGTCGGACCACGCCGATGGAACAACCCCCCGCTGATCTCCAGAGCCAACCATCACGCACCGCTCACGCCACCGCGTGGCGCGACGGGCGCTCTTGGCTCGTCCTCATGCTCGTCACCGTGATCGGGCTCGTCGCCGACTTGGCCAGCAAGGAACTCGCGTTTCGTTACGTCGCCAGCATCCCGGTGGAGATCAACCGCGACGACGTCTTGGTCGGCCCCCCGCTGGGCCGGCTCATCCCGCCGCACGAGCCTGTCGTCGTCGTCCCGAAGTTGCTCGAGTTCACGCTCGTGCTCAACCCCGGGGCGGTCTTCGGAATCGGCTCGGGCAAGCGTTGGTTCTTCGTTGCCTTCACAGCCGCCGCCATCGCCTTCGCCTTCTGGATGTTCGCCAAGTGGACCACCTCGCGCGACCGCTGGGCTCACGCCGCCGTCGGCCTGCTGCTCGCGGGCGGGCTGGGGAATCTTTACGACCGCCTGCTCTACGCCTGCGTCCGCGATTTCATCCACCCCCTGCCCGGCATGAACCTTCCCTTCGGATGGTCGTACCCGTGGGGCTCGGGCTCGGGCGCGCGAGAGATCTGGCCCTATGTCTCCAACGTCGCGGACCTGCTGCTCATCATCGGGATCGCGGCCTTGGTCGTCCATACCTGGCGCTCGGGCTCGCAGCATTCCGCCGCAAACGCCGCGAGCCCGCCAGCCGCATGAACCAACCTCACGCGCCAGCGCGAGATGATTCTTCCGCGCACTCAACAGGCACTCAACGCGCACTCAACCCGCAGCCCACGTGAAGCTCATGCCACTCCGCGCCGACTCTATCACCTGCGGCTACGACGCCACCAAGCCCGTCCTCCGAGGCCTGACCGCTTCGTTCAGCCCCGGGGCCCTCACCGCGATCATCGGCCCCAACGGCGCGGGAAAAACCACGCTTCTTCGCGCACTTCTCGGCGTGCTCACTCCTTCCGCTGGCCGGGTCATGCTCGACGACATCGACCTCACCGCGATGACCGCCGCACGTCGGGCACGCTCGATCGTCTACGTCCCGCAGCGTTCTTCGCTAGCCTTCGCGTACACCGCCCGGGCCGTCGTCGCGATGGGGCTTTACGCCGATCAGGCGAGCCTGAATCAGTCCGTCGTCGCCGCCGCTCTTGAACAGGTCGGGCTCTCGAACGTCGCCGACACTCCTCTCGCCACGCTCAGCGCCGGCCAGCAGCAGCGCATCACCTTCGCCCGCGCCCTGGCGCAACTCTCGCTCTCGTCCGGCGGAGCAGGCAAAGCCAGCGCCCCGCGCGTACTGCTGGCCGACGAGCCCGTCGCGTCGATGGACCCGCGGCACGCGCTGGCCACCATGGCCGCGCTCCGCGACCTGGCGCGGCAAGGGGTGGCCGTGGTCGTGGCGATGCACGATCTCAGCAGCGTGCTCCGAGACGCGGATCAGACCCTCGTGCTCGGATCGTCCGGTGCCGTGATCGCGGCTGGCCTCACCGACGCGGTGCTGACTCCCGCCGTCGTGCGCGAGGCCTTCGGCGTACCATTTCAGGCGATAGAATCCGGCGGGCGAGTAGTCGCGCTGCTGCCTCAACTCCTCGACGCAACGCCTTGAACTGACAGACCGATGACCCAACAACAAGTCATTCAACTCATCGTGGTGGTCTTGGTCGCAGGGTCCTCCGTGATCACCTGGGTTTTCCGCAAGCTCTCGGAGCAAGCGGCTCTCAAGAAGGCGGAGGGCCAGCGCGAACGAGAGAAGCTCGAAGTGCTCCGCACCGGCCGAATTGAATCGGATGAACCACGCCGGGCGCAGGCTCGCCCTGCCGCCGGTGCGGAAGACCTCGAACAACTCGCCCGACGCCGGGCCGAACAACTTCGTCAGCTGCGCGAGATGCAGCTCGCGAAGCAGCGTGCCGCTGGCGGCGTCGCGACTCCCACCACCACCGCTCGCAACCCGATCCGGTCCATCCCCGGCAGCTCAGGGCCGACCGTGCCGGGCCGACGCACGCCCTCACCCGTCCTCACGGATCCCGGCCAGAGCCGCGTCGAAGAGCGCCGCGTGAAGCAGGCTCAGAGAGCTCAGAAAGCACAGCTCGAAGCTCTCCGCCGCGCCGAGTCTGAGGCCCTCAAGCTCGAGCTCACCGCATCTCGAAAGACGATCGAAGTTCCGAGAACTTCCGCTTCGCTCAGCGCGATGGACGATCGTCGCAATGAGAGGTCGGACGATCGTTCGATCCTGTCCACCAGACCTCGCCCCTCACCTCTCGCTGGCATGACCCGCGCCGACTGGAAGCGCGCGTTCCTCGCCAAGGAAGTTCTGGGCAAGCCAATCTCGATGCGGCTCGATCACCTGCGCTGATCTTCGGAGGCATGGGGCAGCGGGTAACGGGCAATGGGCAATGGGCAGTGAGTAATGAGAGCTGGTGGTTCTTTTCTGCACTTGCGTGCTTCCCGCTTATGAACTTCGATCAATCGCCACCAGCAGACTTGGCCCGCTATCACCGTCAGATGCTCCTGCCCGGCATCGGGGCGGGCGGTCAGCAGCGGCTCGCGTCGGGTCACGCGCTCGTCGTCGGAGTCGGCGCACTAGGCTGCGCGTCGGCCGAACTTCTGACCCGCGCTGGCGTCGGCCAACTCACGGTCATCGACCGCGACGTGGTCGAGTTGACCAACCTCCAGCGGCAGTCTCTCTTCGACGAGCGTGACGCCGCGGAAGGCCTGCCCAAAGCCGTCGCCGCATCTCAGCGTCTTCACCGGATCAACAGCCAAGTCCGGGTCACGCCCATCGTCGAGGACTTCACCCCTCGCGCCGCACGCCGCCGCTTCGCCGCGCCGAGCTTTGACGTGATCATCGACGGCACAGACAACTTCGAGACTCGCTACCTGCTCAACGATCTGGCGATCAAGCACGGCATCCCCTACTGCTACGGCGGCGTGATCGGCACGCACGGCATGGCGTTCACCGTCCGCCCGGGCCTGACGCCGTGCCTGCGCTGTCTGTTCGATCAGCCGCCGCCCGCGGGGACGACGCCGACCTGCGACACCGCTGGCGTGCTCGGGCCAGCCGTGCAGATCGTGGCGGCGTGGCAGGCCACGGACGCGCTCAAGTTGCTGCTGGGCCACGGTTCGCTAGTTAAGCCTGAACTCCGCGAGTTCGATCTCTGGGCGGGGACGCAACGCGCCATCACGCTCGCGGCGTCCACGCCGCAACACGCGCCGCAACACGCGCCCCAGTCCAACGTCTGCGTCTGTTGCGGGCAGCGTCGCTTCGAGTATGCCGACGCGCCCGGGAGTGACGACGGAGCCACCCTCTGCGGCCAGAACGCCGTGCAGATCCCGGCCCGGTTCGTCGCCGAGCACGACAGCACGCTCGACGACGCGCACGCGAGCAGGGGCGCGAACACAATCGATCTGCCCGCCCTCGCCGAACGTCTGCGCCCCCACGGCCCTGTCACCGTCTCGCCCTTCTTCCTCCGCGCCACGCTCACCCGCGAACGTTCGACGACGCAGACCTCGATCGAGCTCACCGTCTTCCCCGACGGCCGCTCCATCGTCCGCGGCGTGAGCACCGCCGCCGCCGCACGAACCCTCTACGCCCGCTACGTAGGTTCGTGAACCGTCAGGCCCGCGACCTTGCTTCGTCGAAAAAAATAGTGATGTCGGTAGATACGTTCAGCGAACCTCGGAGGGTCTATGCTGAGATTCTCGGGGTTTCGCGCCCCGGGCTTCGGCACCGCGTTCAACCCAGTTTCCCAAGGAGATCATGTATGGGCCACATCGCAGAGATCATCGTCACCGGCGCACGCCGCACGCGCGGCTACGTAGAGCGTCTGCTCAAGGACATCCAGCCCGGGCAGTTCGCACGTCTGCCCCGCTTCGAGACCGCTGGCAAGCCCACCGTGATCCAGACCAACCACGCCGCCTGGAACTACGGGCACCTGGCGATCTACCCCGCGCGCGTCCTCGAAATGGCCGGGCTCAACGGCTCGCACCTCGTCGCGCCCGCTGGCTTTGAGGATCTCTTCAAGGACGGCACCGTGTGCCAGGACGACCCCAACGGAACGATCTATCCCCCGATGGCGGCCATCACCGCCCACTACTTCAAGGCTCACGACGCCGCGATCGAGGCTGTCGCTGCGCTCGACGATGCCAAGCTCTCGGCCTCGACCGCCGACGAGAAGGCCCGCGTCAACTTCCCCATCATCGGCGCCCGCATCAACTTCATGCTCAACAACCACATCATGATGCACGCCGGACAGATCAGCGCCTGGCGCCGCTGCATGGGCCTGGCCCCGGCCTGATCGAGCACGCATCGCCCGAGCCATCTCGGATCGATTGATCACCTGAATGAACCGAGAAGGGCGCGAGTCATCGCGCTCTTTTTCTTGCGCGAGCGCGGCACGAAATGAGCCCCCGTTTGGAAACAAGGCCGCCTCGCGCAATGCACGAGCGGGGCGGCCTGAACTTGGGCAAAGATTCGTTGCACACGACCAACACCCGACCGCACGCGACGGCACGCGACCAACGCCGCGTTCACCGACCGCGCCGATCATCGTCGCACAGGCATCCGCTTTTTCTGCATCAAGTTTCGCGAAGCGCTCTGCTCAGAGTTCGCCTTCTTGAGCTCGCCCACCCCGGCCCTGACTACGAGCCGGCCTTTCTCGAGCTTCATCGCGGCGCCCGCTGCCTTGATCTGCATCGGCCTGCCCGCGTCACGAGCCGGTTCCGCCGCGCTCGCTTGAGACAAATCTGTCGCCATTAAGCAACCCACAGCGGCGACAAGGGCGGTACCAACACGGTTAATCGACATGAGTGACTCCTGAAAAGTCGGCCAGCATCGGTGGAGCACCGACGCACGCCGCACATCACAACCATGCGAAACAACCGCGCCTTTGGAAGGGACGTTGCGCTGAAACCGCGCCAGCGTGACGTGCGTGCTGACTGGGCCGCGTAGAGTCTCACGTCAAGCCTGTTATCGGCTCTGCCTCACTCCGAAATCTTCGTATTCTTTGCCCGGCGCTCGCCCATTTGTCGCATGGATCTGGTCGCGTGCTCGTTGTGCTCGCTGAGAATCTGAAACAACTTCTCTGAAAATACAAACGTCGGCTTGATCGCTGCAATCGAAACTCGCCGACCGCGACGCTTTGGATCTTCCCGCCGGTGGTGTGGTTGGATGCTCCCGAGAGGCGTTGAGGTCGGCGTTCTCTTATGGACGTGAGCGTTCACACAACGCGGACCAACGGCATTGATCGACCGCGTCAGTCCGCGCGGCGCCGCGAGCGATCGAGCGCGGCCGTGCGAACGAAATCGGAAACACTGCGAAACCCGGCCTGGCGTGCGGCTTCGTCGAGGTTCATCTTCTCTTCGGCTGTCAGACGCACGTTGAGCTGCTGGTCACGCTTGAGCTCGCGGGCCGGCGACGGTGGGCGCTCACCCGACTCTAAAAGAACCGCGATCGCCGAGGCCGTGGCATCTAGCACCTGCGCGGCGCAGCGATCGATCGTTCGACCGTCACTCATGGCGTATGGCATCTCGATGGTGCGCCCGAGGTATCCAAGCTCGGCGTCGGGCTCGATCACGAGGGAGTAAGTCTTGGCGATCTCCACGGCCTTCCGCATGATCGCCGCATTGAACGGGCGATCAATCGCGCCCGCCTTGCCCGGACTGTTCAAGCCATTCTTTGACGGCTTTTTCGACTTCGCGAGCGTAGACCGCTTTGACTTTGCCGCGGTGGACCGGGATGACCACGATCCGCCGGCCGGGGCCGGTGAAGACGTGGTGCGAGCCGGAGATGCGTTTGAGTTCCCAGCCATTCTTGGTCAATGCCCGGCTGACATCGGCAAAACGTTGGTCGGTCACCATTCCCGCCCTCCAAAACTACGACGACAACAGCGATCGTCTCGCCAAAGCCGAGACGACTCACCGAACTCGTCGCAGTCTTGAACGCGGTGCCCGCAAGCGTTGATTCCACCCAACGCCGTACCGAATCCTTGAACAGCGTTTCTCAAACCAAATAGGTTGGCCGCCTTGCGGGCAGAGCGGCTGAGCGCATCTGAGTGTATATCGCAAGCTATACAAAATCAAGCCGCTAAAAGTCGCGTGAACTCCGCGAACTTCACGGACTCTACCGCATCACCGCAGCAACCCAATATCCGTCAACTCATCCGCCTGATGATCCGCGTGATAGCTCGACCTCACCAGAGGCCCACTCTCCACCACCTTGAACCCACGCCGCAGCCCTTCGCTCTTGAA
>ENA-ORBV01002451-ORBV01002451.1-microbial-mat-metagenome-genome-assembly--contig:-NODE-2451-length-39088-cov-24.317603_pt1 | contig 39088 bp, 36 predicted proteins | sample MGYA00237777_ERZ505514 | MGnify/ENA primary metagenome ERZ505514 (study PRJEB26160, sample SAMN06269048) | microbial mat metagenome | isolation source: Oligotrophic lake microbial mat | place... | reverse complement strand
CTCCCCTCCCCCCCCCCAATACCTTGCGCGGGCGAGCGGTCGGCGTGATCGAGCACCAGTCAGGCGTCAGGCGGTTGGTTGCGGAAGACCATCTTGCGGTGCGGGATGCCCGCTTCCATGAAGATGTCGGAATCAAAGTCCCACCCGAGGGAGTTGTAGAAGCCGTAGGCGGTATCGCGGGCGTGGCAGAAAAGCTCGCGCAGACCAAGCTCGCCAAAGGCCCGCCGCTCAACCGCCACCACCAGCCGCGTGCCGAGCCCCTCACCTTGACGCTGAAGATCGACGGCCATCTGCATGAGCTTGCCGACACCGGATGTGGGCAGATCGGCCAGCAGCGAGGCGGTGCCGATCACCCGCTCACCACCGGGGTGGTTGAAGACAGCGACGAAGTGCTCGAAACGCTCCTCAACACCCGGGAAGAGGGCGCGAAACTTGGGCATATCAAGCCCGATCGGCTTGAGAAGGACCGTCTCTCGCAGCGCGCACTGCTGGGGATAGAGGAGGTCATCCTGCGTGATGCGGCGGATGGTGACCATGGGATGCGGGGGGGTGCGGGCAGCGGGTGGACAAGTGTGGGGAGCTATGGCGACTCAGAACGAGCCGCAAGTAAAGGAGGGCTGCGCGAGCCCGGCAAATGCGGCGCAGCGTTCGGGCTATTCTCCGGTCATCGATCGATAGGGGGGAATCGCCATGGGCAGGAACAACCAGCCGGTTGGAGAGCATTTGCTGCTCTGCGAGCGGTGCGGGTATCCGTTGGAAGGACTGCCTGCACACGGGCCGGAGGCCAACTGCCCTGAGTGCGGGCTGGCGATCGCGGCGAGCCTGCCATCGCGGCGAAAAGGCTCAGCCTGGCTGGTCGAGCCCGGGCCGGGCGCCCTGATGCGAACGGCTTGGCTGATGGTGAGGCACCCGGTGGCGGGGTGGGACACGGTACGCGTGGATCAGAAGCGGTCGAGAAACCTGGAAGTGCTGATGTCGATGGTTGCGGGAGTGGTCGGGGCGATACCGCTGGCGGCCCGTCCCTTTTTGCCAATAGGAAAATACTTACGTCCCGAGGATGCAAGACTCGCGGATCTCGCGCTGCTGTCCATGGTCTTCTTCAGCGTGTGCATGCCTTTCCTGACGGTCTGTGTGCTCCTGCTCATCGCGCTCGAGAAGCGCGGTGTGCGCTTCGTCGGCAAGCGGCGCGGCTGGCGGATTACGCCTGCCATCGCGCAGACGGTCTGCGGACACGCCACGGTTGGGTGGATTTTCTGCGCGGTTCTGACGTGGGCGGGCATCTGGCTGCAAAGCGTCCCGAGCGTGCTCGCTACCATCGAGCGAGCGACCAGCGCGGCGGGTTTCAATGCGTCCATACCCCACATCGTCTTGCCCTTCGTGGGCTTTGTCGCGGGGATGATGGTCTTTGAGGCGCTCGTGTATATCGGGATCAGACAGATGCGCTTCGCGAACCGGTGAGGAATGGATGCCGCGCTTAAAGCGATAAGGCCCTGAACGCAACGACCCCCGATGCATGGGAGGAGGCATCGGGGGTCATATAGACTGTACAATACTGCTCAGAGCATGCCGAGAAGCCAGAAGATGAGCAGGAAGATGAGGATCGTGGAGATGATCCCACCACCAAGTTTCCAAGCGCCGAAGCCAGCCAGTCCGGTACGGAATAAGCCTCTCATGTGATCCTCTTTCTTAACGGGTGGTTCCCGTTATGGGTATGTGAACGTTCGATCGGTGATGATGGTGCGGGATGGGGCGGGTTTACGTGTGTGAGCGGGGGACGTTACTTCTTGAACTCGGGCGAATCGCGCATCGCCTTCACTTCGTCGTGAATCGCTTTGACCTGGGTGTATTGCCGCGCAAAGACAGCCATGAGTTCGGGGGAAGTGGGTTCCTGAAGGATCGATTCATACGCGTTCTTGATGGCATCTTCGCCGCGCTCCGCCTCAACGAGGATCGCGTGGAGATCGGCACCCGAGATCTTGGCACGGATGTTCAACCACCAACGGTGAACCGAGCCCTCGACCGTGCCGGTCTCGGGCGGAACCTGGCTGGCGGAGCGGACCAACTGTTGAAGCTCCGAACCGGACTCATCGCGGATCCGGGCGAACTGGAAGAACCTGGCGCGAAGCGCGAGGTCTTCGGTGTTTTCAGCCGCGACGGTCCAGCCTTTGCAACTGTCGATGTTCAGCCTGACCAGGCGATTGGCGGCATCGGTCGTCTCCTTGCGGAGCACGGTGCAACCCTGTGGTGTATTGATGATGCTCATGTAAGTTCCTTATTCTTATTGACGAACTGGGTGCGTGTGCCGAACGTGGTGGCCGGCACAGAGTGGGCTGTTGACCCTTCGTGCGCCTACCGCTTGTCGAGGTACGAGCATGGACTGGGAAATGGGCCGTTCACCGTGAGGGAGAACGCTCGATGGCTATTTCATTCTGCTTCGACTCTTTGTCGGCGACCCGCTTGCGATCCTTGGCGCGGAGGATGGTGGCCCCGAAGACCGGGTTAAACATGATCGCGAGAAGCCCGATCGCGAGTCCGGCCAAACCAATTGCCCACCCGAAAAACCAAGCCATGAACCCGGCGATCGCTATTACGACACCCGCACCAACGAGCATAGCTACGACGAGGCTGCCGGGTCCCCACTTGGGGTCGGCCGGACGGCCCTCAACACCGATCGCGTCGATATCGCGGGCCGCTCGCTCGGGTGAAGCTGGCATCTCGACCGGAAGCGTGGCCTCGGGTGGACTCACTTCATGAATTTTGGGAATCCTACCCGGTATAGGTTCCGCATCTTGCAAAGGAATGGTCGTCATGGTGTGCTCCAATCTTCGTTGAACATCAATGGGGCACAGGCCGGCAGCAGTCTCCGTCCAACGCTTGCTGACACTGTTGAACACATCCGAGCAGAGCGCCTCCCCCCCGAGGGAATCGCGTAGGTTTGTGTAGGTGTAGGGTTGACGGCCTAGGCGCGTCGCCACATCAGAATCATGGTGGCCGCGAGCACGGCACCCGCGCCGGCCGCGATCGCAACTGATGTAAACGGCCGTTCAACAATGATGTCCTGAGCCTGCTTGGTCGCGAGGCGCGCCCTATCAGACCCGCGTTCCGCCAAGTGCTCTGCGGCTGCGCGTGCAGCCGAGGCGGCACTACGAACGACGCGAACTCCGTTGGCACCAAGATCGTGAACGTTGGAAGTCAGCCCTTCCTTAAGTTCCGCGATCTCGGCCCGCAGGCTGTCCATCTCATCGGCGTGGGCGAGGGAATTGTTCCTCGACGTGCGGGCTTTGGCAATCATGGTTGCTCCTTTCATGAGACTGAGTTGCGGGTGGTTTGACGGGGCATCAGAGCTTGATGCCCGTAGAGCCACCCCTGTTGGTCAAGCCCATGAGCAGCGAGACGAGAAACAAAACCAGGAAGACGATGAACAGGATTTTGGCGATCGAGACCGCTCCAGCGGCGATTCCGCCGAATCCAAAGACGGCGGCAACGATTGCGACAACAAAGAAAACTGCGGCCCAGTAAAGCATGATTGATACTCCTCGTGAACATTTGGCACGTTGAAAGGGAAACTACTTGTTACGTTCGGCAGAGTTTTGAATGCCTTCGCCGACGTTCTCAAGATCCTTTCCGGCACCCTGAGTTGTGTTGCAGCCGCTGAAGAGCAGGCCACAGGTGGCTACGAGCGTGAAGACGAAGAGAAAGTGTGTCGAACCCAAATGACGTTGAATCCTGTTGAACATGGTGGACCTCCTGCGAATGAATGCGACCGTGTCAAGCACGGAAAGGTGAGCGTTCGCGCACGCCCTCAACGCATGATTATGCCTCGACACCCTGAGATACGCATGAGGCTCATGTGAATGTGAGTTCATCGCGGGTTCGCTGCCAGTAAGTCGCTTTCAGTCCATTGTCGCCGCTTCAGGGCTTGCTCGAATGAAAAGTACTGCGCATCGGTGCTTGCACGGTGGGTGATTGCGTCGCGAATGATCTGTGCAGCAATGTAGCTGAAGCTGATGCCGTTACCCCCATACCCGAGAGCGAAGTGAACAGCGGGCCACTGGCCCAGGGCGCCAATCAACGGGAGTGAGTCGTCGGTCTGGGCAAATGTTCCGGCCCACGCGAACGCAGGGGTAATATCAAGCCCTTCCACAAGTCTTGCGGCCTTCTTCACAAGTCGATCGGTGTTTGTTGCGATCAGCGCATCACGCTCGTCGGGGTCAACGAGTTCATTGTCCTCACCACCGATGATCACCCGTCCGTCATTCGTGGTTCGCATATATGTGTACGGATCGCCGCTCTCCCACACAAGAACGTTGCCTGGCCAGAGACCGGACTGCGATGGCGTGCCCGCGATCGCGTACGTGCTTTTCAGCGTTGTCAGTGATCTGACGGCCATGAACTGCTCGGGCGTTTCGTACCCAGACGCCAGAACCACGTGTTCGGCCCTGATGACATGCCCCGCGGTGGTTCTCGCACGGTGCATGCTGCCCGTGTAGGGCTCGAGTTCCAGTTCCGTTTGCTCATAAATGCGAGCGCCGAGCGTCTTGGCGTGTCGGAACAGCGCGTTTGTGACGCGCACCGGGTTGAGTTCGTACGCCACATCGCAGAGCAGTGCTCCCGGCCTGCTGATGTTGAAAACCTGCCGCAGGGTCTGTTCATCGAGATACTCGACGTCAATGCCGATCTTCGCCCTCGCGTTGTGTTCCCTGCGGAGCAGGTCCACATCTTCAGGCTCTGTTGCGAGGAAGAGGCTGCGCCGTCTGGTGCACTCGGAAGGATCATCGAGGGTCGCGATCAGTTCTGCAAGACCGTCGATCGCTCGCCGCGATGCCCGATACGCGCCCTCGGCGTGCGCAGCTCCGAGCAGCTCCGTGAGCTCGACCAGCGGCGTATCGATCTCATACTGAATCAGCGCCGTGCTTGCCGATGTGCTTCCCGCCGCTACACGCCGCCGGTCAACTACCACAACATCAAGCCCGGCGCGTGCGAGTTCGACGGCCATCAGTGCTCCGGTGATTCCGGCACCAACGACCAACACATCGCATCGCGTATCAGCCCTGAGCGGAGCCGCCTCTGGCATGCGCAGACATGTTGTGGGCCAGAACAGCGAGCCCGATGTCAGATCCATAAACGCTCCAGCGATGCCCCGCGATCCACGATGAACCTGTGCACTGAACGAGCAAAGTGTGTGGCCTACCACGTCCGGGCCAGTGACAAGCGGATGAAGAAAGACTCACAACGTGTGCGTAGTACCTTCAAGAGCCAGCACCACGTTCGCCACATTGCCCCCACGCAGTCAGTATGAGGACCCTTTCATCCCACTTTCAGGCTCCGATAACGCACGCGTGTGATAGTCAGTCGATCGGTGCAAGCGCAGGGATGGACCCAAGAGAGCACAAAGCTGATACTTACAACTGATACCCACGACTGATGCTCACAAAGGACACGCGGCCATTAAACACGTTCATCAATCTACCTCTCCGACTTCCTCGAACGACATGCGAAGCTACTTCCAGAGCATCGGTACACTTGCGCGCGTCACGCTCCCTGAGGAATCCGCGCTCGCGACCGCGTGGCGCACGAACGGCTGCACAAAGTCACGAGAACGCCTGATCACGGCAAATCTGCGATTGGTAATCATGATGGCCAAGCGTTACAGCCATCGGGGTGTAGCCTTTGACGAGCTGGTTGCCGAGGGCAATCTCGGGCTGATTCACGCTGTCGATAACTTTGATCCCAGTGCCGGTGCTCGCTTCAGCACCTACGCGATCTATTGGATCCGGCACTCGATCTCGGAAGTCTTTGCCCGATCATCGAGGAATGCTCGTTTGACCCGAAGCGACCGGCTAGATGTCAACGCCGTTGATCGCGCCACAGCCACATTTCACGCCGCATACGGACGGGTGCCGTCTGAACATGAGCTCGCGGAAGCGCTCGACTGGCAGCCCGACCGCGTGAGAAGTGTGCAGCGGCTTATCGCGGGGCGTACTCAGACGCACTCGCTGAACGATGGATCTGATTCCACGTTCCACGTGCCGACGCGAGAGACAGTAGAGCATGACGGCAATGATTCTTCACGTCAGGCAGAACGACTTGGCGCGTTGCTCGATCTGCTTTCGCCTCAGGAACGACAGGTAATCGAACTTCGTTTTGGACTCTGCGGCCGTGAAGCGTGTTCCCTGAACCTGCTGGCGGATTCAATGGGTGTCGCGCCCCGTATTGTAAAGATTCGGCTTGAATCCGCGATGATGAAGCTGACTCGGACCGCGCAGTCGGATTAGCCGCGAACAACCGAGCAGAAGGCCTGAATCGCGCGACAGTGCCGCGGTCGCGCAAGAGGTCCAAGGTCGCGCAAGAACGACAGCACGCATGACGGATCGTCCAACGGCCAAAAATCAACGAGCGGCGGCGCTCCATCGTAGAGCGCGCCGTTCGTTGTGCGAGAGAGAGCATTGGGTACATTGACCTCAGGAGAAGCTGGTCAACAAAGCGGGGCGCCATCACGTAAACAGCACCCCACTGGAGGAGAGAGAGATCAGGGTAATGGACAGAAAATCGTTGGCTTACCAACTTTCTGCTCGCACGACCTGACAGGTTGCAAGTCTGTCTGACGTACAATAAATCCGGAAAGATCACACTCTTGGCTCGGCAAGCCCGAGCCGAAAGAGAAAGAGCATGGCTTCGATCAACTCATCCGACGAGAATGAACTCACCGGTGCGTCACCATCATGTTCGGTCCACAAATCGATCAACGAAAGTCCGTCAGGACGGTCCTGCGCGGCATTGAGCAGCAGGTCCGCAGCGTCGAGTAACCGTCTTGCATCAAGGCTCGTGCTCTGATCATGCTCGTTGCGGGCCATGCCTTGCTCCTGAAAATCCCGTGCGACGGCAACCCGTTCTTCACACCAGCAGCATGCGCCAATGATTTCAACCCCAGTGAATCGCTTATGAATAACGGCTCACTCCGGACTCACGCAACAGGTCACAATGTGCTGAATAATGAGTATTATTCCTTTGGATGGCGACGCTTGTGACCATACACTGCTGTTCGTTCGCGGAGCAGCGAGCGTAGAACGAGAATGTTTCGCTGCCCAGGAGGCACGATTATGCGTGTATTGGTGATCGAAGACAACCCCAAGATGGCCAAAGGTATCCAAACCGGTCTTCAGGCGGCAGGCTTTGCTGCGGAGGTTTGTCACAGCGGGTTTGAGGGTGAAGATCTGGCGGCGGGCCAGCCCTTCGATGCGATCGTGCTTGACCTCATGCTTCCTGACCGTGATGGTATTGAGGTCTGTCGCAACCTTCGTCGGCGCAAGGTTGTCACACCCATCATCATGCTGACCAGCCTTTCATCCACAGATGATAAGGTCCAGGGACTTGATGCTGGCGCTGATGATTATCTTCCCAAGCCCTTCAAGTTTGAGGAGTTGGTTGCAAGAATTCGCGCGTTGCTCCGCCGCGGCCAGGCCACCGAAGGCAAAGTGCTCCGTTGCGATGATCTCGAACTCGATCTTTACACCCGAAGGGCCGCACGCGGCGACCAGCATTGGGATCTGGCCACGCGCGAGTTCGCGCTCCTCGAGTATCTGCTTCGCAACCAGAACCGTGTTCTCAGCCGGGCACAGATCGGTGAGCGTGTGTGGGATCTTAACTTCGAGGCCACCAGCAATGTGATTGATGTGTACATCTCATCTCTCCGCAGAAAGATCGACCGACCGGGACTTCGTACGTTGATCCATACCGTGAAAAACGCCGGCTACCGCTTCGGTATCATGGATTAACCGCTATGAACGTACGGCCGAAGAAAGCCTCGGCAATCCAGCACAGGATTTCGCTCCGCCTGAAACTCACGCTCTGGATGCTCGCCATTTTCCTGATCATACAGGTTTCACTTGCAACCGTGCTGGACCTGTATCACGAACGATCTGTCGAGTCCTTCTCGAACGACCGTCTTGCTCGGCGCATTCAGCTCGTTGCGAACGACGTTTCAGCCGCACTTCCCAACGTTTCCGATAAAATGATCCTCGGGGTTGCCGAAAGGGTGGCAAACGATCGGCTGGTCGGTGAGTTTTCACTTTTCCTTCTGGATCGCGAGGGCGCACTGATCGCCGCCAGCACGCGCCCTGGTATCACGCTGACACGGGCGTTGCTCAACGGGGCGCTCGTTTCGCCCACACCGATCCCGCTTCGACTTCCCTCGGCGGCGCTCGGTCCCGATGTCGATGCGAGCGAACCCGCGCGAGGAATGGTGACCCGTTTAAACGCGAGCAATGGTGACGTCTACTTTCTCGTATTGGCCAATGACGACAAGTTCGCGCAGCTCCTCCTGATATTGCTCGAGCGCGCCATCCTCATCAGCATCCCCATCGGACTCGTGGCAACCGGCATCAGTGCCTATCTCATCTCGGGAATCGCGCTCCGACCGCTCCTCTCCATCAAAGCCGCAGCCAAACAGCTCTCCCCTCAGTCCATCGGCGAAGAGGTCAAGATTACCCCAATGCCCGCCGAGTTCTTTGCCGTGCGCGAAGAGCTTGAACTGGCCAGGAAGCGGATCCAGGCGGGCTTTGCAACGCAAGAGCGGTTCATGTCCAACGTCTCGCATGAACTGAAAACACCCATAGCAACGATCCTGACAGAAGTGCAAGTGCTCAAGCCAGATGGCGCACCCGATCAGTTCAAGAGCTTCCTACGGAGTACAACCGAGGAACTTGAAAAACTGTCACACACTATCGACAGCTTCCTCCTCCTGACGCGCGTGCGCCATGGTGTGACGAAGGTGCCCGCGTCGGCCAGATGCTATCTTCGCGATGTGCTGCTCGACACGTACGCAACGTGTATTCCGTACGCGAAACTCTACAATGTGCGGGTCGAACTCCGCCTTCCCGAGGGTGATGCTGAGGATGTCGCGATCATTGGCAACTGCGACCTGCTCCGCATCATGTTTGACAACATCATCCGCAACGCCGTTCGTTTCAGCCCGCGCGAGTCGGTGATCATGGTCCGTGCGGAACTTGAATCGAATCACGTCAACATTCATGTTCGCGACCGCGGGTCAGGAATTCCACCCGACATTCTCCCACGAATCTTCGATCGCTTTGCTCAAACAAGCGACGACAACCGCGGGGGGCGCGGACACGGTCTGGGTTTGGAGATAGCGCTGGGTATAGCCGAGCTTCACGCAGGCACAATCTCGGTTCGTAACTGCGATGATTCAGGCTGCGAGTTCAGCGTGCAGCTCCCACTGGCTGATCCCACTGGCTGATCCCTCCCCGCGTGCATGTTAACTGTGCACTGAAAACAGCCTCCACCGGTAAACTCCATCCCCTTCAGGGTTCGTCTTTCCGATACATACGATGGATCGCTGTCCCGTGCGCACTGATGTGGGCGCGCTTTGTCAACAGCCTGACCGCACTGACAAGAAACCCGATGACGCTCAAAATAAATGCCGCATCCAGCAGCCAGGTGTGCGTACTCGCAGGTCCGCTGAACACCGCCAATCCACCGGCAACCGAGAGCACTAAGAAGGTGGTGGTGATCAACAGCACGTCGGTCTCCAAGAGGCCTGAGGCCGGGCCAACATCCCTGAATGCCGACCGTTCCCCCAAGAAGAGTACTCGACCGTCGCCATGAATCTTCGGTGAACAGCAGATGGAGGCGACTTCATATGAGTGCGACGTTACGCGAACACGACGACATGTCGATTGCCTGACTCAAAAAAAGAGCGGGAAGGCTTGCGCCTTCCCGCCCTAAACACATGCTCGGCTTACAAACGTACCGCGTCACGTGAGGTTGTGCGTACTTCGGGCTGAGGCGCGGACTTCTCAGAAGTGGCCGAGATGTCGGTCGCACCCGCCTGCTCGAAGATGTCCTTGGCGCGGCGGACTTCATCGCTGTCTTCAGCGTGTACCGAGATCAGGATGTTGCCATCCTTTACCTTTCCCTCGTAGCGCTTGGCTTCGAGCTCCGGAACGCCCATTCCGATAAGTGCGCCCGCGATTCCGCCCACTGCCGCGCCCACAGCGATGCCGCTCAGTGCCGCCATGATCGGACCAGCCGCGATGAACGGGCCGACACCTGGGATGGCCAGCGCGCCAATGCCCGCCAACAGACCGAGCACACCTCCGACCACACCACCAGCGCTCGCGCCCGTCACCGCGCCCTCGGGGGCCTTGGTGTGGTTCTCGTGCGCAAAGTCGCGTGAGCCCGACTTGTCTGGAAAGAGGGCTGAGATGTCGTTGTCGGTGAAGCCCGAAGTCTTCAGCCGATTCACAATCGTCGTCGCCTGGGTTTCGCTCTGGGAGATGCAAAATACTGAAGTAGCCATGATTATTTTCCTTGAAAGTGTGGTGATGAGTGATTGGTGATGGAAGAGCCAGGCCGTCGAAGAGGCTTACTTGGTTTTGATCTCAAGAAGGTTTGTGACGCTGCTTGCACCCGCCACGGTGCGAGCCTTCGCCTCGATCGCATCTTTTTCCGCCTGGCTCTCCACAACACCGCGAAGGGTCACAGCGCCCTTGTCCGTCATGATCTTACAGTTCTGCGCGTTGGTGGACATCGCCTTGTCGTCCATGATCGCACGCCGGATCTCAGCCGTGATCTTGATGTCCGAAGAGTTCTCCGACTGATCCATCGGTGTCTTCAGGTTAGAGTCACGATCGACCTTGTTCCGCGCGGTATTGTCTACCGCGGGGGTTGTCGTGGTTGTCCTTGAAGGCGTCGTTGTTGTCGTTGACGATGTTGTGTTGCCGTTCGGTCGGCCTGTGCTCGTGACATTGCCATCGTTACGGTCACACGCCGCACCTACAAGTGAGATTAAGGTCACGACAGCAACTTTCATGGGAGTATTCATAATCCATATCCATTCTTCCGCACTCGCGGCGTTAAAAGCTTTTCAGGCCTGATGGCCATCCACATCGTGCGGCATTTCATATGCTCAGGCACCCAATACAAGATCTCAGGCAAGCGCTTCAACATTGATGACGCTCATCGCCAGCTCAGTGAGATGAACATCCGCCGCCTTTTCCTGTTCCAGAATCTTGCTCAGCGAACGTGCATGGTCCTTGTGCCCAAGGAGCGTCGCGAATGTCCGGAGACACCCATAGGAAGCAATCTCGTAGTGTTCAACTTTCTGGGCTGCCACGACCAGCCCCGCATCGCGCGCGTCATCCTCGGCATCCTCTTCGATCACCTCGGCACCCTCTTTTACAAGGCCTTCCATCGCCGCACACTTCTTGCGACCGGGCTTCTTGCCCAGACTTTCGAGAATCTCACCAACGGTCTGTTGATGCTCCTTGGTCTCGGTAAGATGATTCGTAAACGCCGTGCTCAGTCCCTCGTGCGAAGCAGCCTTGGCCATTTTTGGCAAAGCCTTCGTCAACTGGGTCTCTGCGCTGTACATGTCCTGAAGCTGCTCAACAAAGACATCTGCAAGTGTCTTGACCTTCATGCTGTGTCCTTCTATCGATCGTGGTTTTCTGTCTGCCGGTACGAGCATTCCAAGCATGAGGCGATCGCGTGAAACACGCGTGAACTCACCGTGATGAATCACTTTCTCGGTTCAGCACGCATCCACCATTGCGCAACCTTCCCGAACGTTGGATGCTCATGGCGGCTGACCTCTCCCCGCCAGAACTCCCCGAGAAAGCGCCATCTTTCCAGCTCGTAGAATCCCTCGGATCGCATACCCTGTTCCCATCAAAGACGCGAGCACACCCGACCGTATCATGTGTCCCAGCGCGATGGATGCCGCGTCCATAGCGCGACTCGAAGCGGTGGCGTATCGCTGCGGCCGGTACTACGACTCGTACTTGGTGATGGATCTGGATCGCCACTACTTCTGGTCCTCGGGCGGTCGCGCGGTCCTGGGCTTTGTGTTGCATCGGTTGCACGCAGTGGTCATCGGCGGGTTGATCGGACCCGATGAAGTCAGGGAAGAACTTCTCACCGAGTTCATGGAACACTGCCGCGGGCATGGTTGGACGGCCTGTTTCGGCCTTGTGTCCGAACACGACCTGCCACTGTTTGATCGGCACGGGTTTCAATCCACCAAGATCGGCGAGAACGCCCTCATCCCGCTGCGCGATTGCACGTGGCAGGGACGGGCGTACGAGTGGGTGCGACGGCAGACCAACTACTGCCAGCGTCAAGGTATGGTCTGTCAGGAAATTTTGCACCATGAAGTCCCTGGTCCCGGAGTCGCAACTGACCAGTGCCGCGAGCGCTTCCGGGAACTGACAGGCATTTCAGAACAGTTCCTCGATCGCACACCGCACGGCCGCACGATGCGGTACTTCGTCGGCCAGTTTGATCCCGATCGCCTGCACCGCAGGCGGGTCTTCGCGGCCATCGCCAGCGGGGGAAGCGGGCGCGCAGAGGGGTTTGTCGTCTGCACGCCGTATCGCAATGGGGCGGCGTGGGGAATCGAGATGTACCGATCGCGCCCGGACGCCCTGCGGGGCACCATTCCCTTTCTGATGCGCCGAGCGATGGACACCCTCGCGGAAGACGGAGCCGAAGAAGCGTCGCTCTGCCTCATGCCCGCGGCCGGCTGCAATCAGCGGCGTCCGGGCGACAGTTGGTTCATCCACGCATACATCCGCATTACTCACCGCTACCTGAACTTCATTCTGGATACTCCGGGCATCTACCACTTCAAGACCCGCTTCAGGCCCCGGTGCGAGAACATCTATTGCAGCATCTGGCCAAAGGCATCGGTACGACCGCTTCACGCCATTCTGAACACCTGGGGCACACTCCGGTTCAGTCCGTGGCGGGCGCTGGGTCGTCTGTTCCGCCGCGCCCGCACATTCCGTCAACGCTCGACTTTGGTTGAGTCGTAATCCGCACTCCTCTCCCGCTCACTCCCAGCCGAAGACCGCCGCTCACACGCATGGATACCACGCCTCACCAACCTGTGCTGGTCACCGGTGCGACCGGGTTCATCGGCCTCCACCTTGTGTGCCGCTTGGTCGCTTGCGGTTACCGCGTGTCATGCCTGGTGCGTGCGACATCGCGCGTCGATGAGTTGCGTGCTCTGGGTGTCGAGCTCATCACCGGCCATTTGCATGATCGCCACTGTGTCTCCCGCGCTATCGCGCTTTCGAAGTCCCAAGTTGTGTTCCATCTTGCCGGGTTGGTGCGGACGACAAGCCCCGTCAGCTTCTTGCGGGTGAACGAGGAAGGCGTCGCAATCGTCGCGGCGGCGTGTGCGGAGCAGACTACGCCCCCGGTGCTTCTACTGGTTTCGTCGCTCGCCGCGGCTGGGCCATTATCCGACACGCCACGGGTTGAGGGTGATCCGCCTTTGCCTGTCTCAAATTACGGGCGCAGCAAGCTTGCCGGAGAGCGGGCGGCCGCCAGGTATGCAGACGTTTTGCCCATCACGATTGTGCGGCCGTGCATCACCATCGGTCCGGGCGATCGCGGGATGCTCGAAGTATTCAGGCCCATCGCTCAACTCGGCGTCCATATCGTCCCCGGGCGCGGTGATCGGCGCCTCTCCCTCATCGCTGTTGCGGACCTTGTTGAATGCATCGTGCTCGCGGCACAGAAGGGAGAGCGACTCGTACACGGCGGTTCAGGTGGCGGGGATGGCGGTTCCGGCGTCTACTTCGCGGCCGCGGAGGACCGTTCGTACGTCGAAATCGGAAACGCGATCGCGGATGCGCTCGGACGCCAGCGGCCCCGAGTTGTTCGTTTGCCCGAGCGGTTGCTGCCGCTGATCGGTTCTTGCGGCGATATCCTGTCGCGAGTCCGCGGGAACCCGGGCTGGATCAGCCGCGACAAGTTCTCCGATGTGCTCGCGGGTTCGTGGACGTGCTCATCTGAGAAATCGCGACGGGAACTGGGCTGGTCGCCCGCGGCCACACTGGCCGAACGCCTGCGTGAGACCGCGCTGTGGTACCGCGATTCCGGCTGGCTGTGAGCGGAATTGAGCGATCACAGCACCCGGTCGTAGATCCGGTAGGTCTTGCTCCGCTTGGTTCCCAGCCGTTCGAGTGTCCCGCGCGAACTCTTGTTGCTCTCCAGCACCCACGAGAACTCCCAGCACTTCAGCCCCCATGGCTTGGCCGCCTCGACGAGCCGATCGAGCAGCACGATGCCGAGTCCCGACTGCTGGTAGCCCGGAGACATTGTCACCGCCATGCCGCGGGCGACGTCTATCCGCTTGTGTCCCCGGATGAGTTTGAGCGCGCCGAATGGAAAGAGCCTGCCGTTGATCGTGCGGATGATCTGGTTGTAATCCAGCAGCGCAAGCACAGCGCCGATCGTTTGGCCATTGACCATCGCGAACGCCGCGAACTCCGGGGCAATAATGTGCTTCAGCTCCGCGGCGATCTGCCTGACCTCGCCTTGCTGAAGGGGTGTGAAGCCCCAGGTGCCGTCGAGCGAACTGTTGTAGAGTTCCAGATAGGTCTTGATTTCCTCGTCGAAACGCGACGGGTCGAACGGTCGCACAGTCAGGCCGCGGCCTTCGAGGGCGGAAATCACGGCGGGCTTGTACCGATCGACCAGCTTCGCCAAGAGCGCGACATCCATCTCGTAGGCGTAGAGATCCTGCGACTTGGTGAACCCGCACGCTTCGATCAAGGCCGCGTAGTAGGGTGGGTTGTACGTCATCAGGAACACGGGGGGAGTGGTGAAGCCGTCGATGAGCAGGCCGCACGTGTAGTTCAGCGACGGGTTCACGGGCCCGCGGCAGACGGTCATGCCGTGCGAGCGGAGCCACGCTTGCCCGGCGTCGAAGAGTGCCGTCGCGATGGCAGGGTCGTCGATGCACTCGAAGAATCCGAAGAAGCCCACCTTCTCGTTGTACTTCTGGTTGTGGATGTTGTTGACCAGAACGGCCACGCGACCGACAGTCGCGCCGCGTCGCTCAGCGAGGAATGTTATTATTTCCGCGTTGTCGCAGAACGGATGGCGACGGCCGCGCCAGTCTGCCCAGCCGAGCAGGCCGCGTTCCTGCGACAAGATAGGCGGAACCCAGCTCGGATCACCCGAGTAGATGGCCCACGGCAGTCGCTGAAAGCGCCGCCGGTCGCGGATGGAGATTGCCGCTCTGACGGTGACGGTTTCGCTCATGCGATCACCTGATCTTCGAGCACGCGACGACAGACGTTGGCGATATTTACCGCCGCGGCGTTGTTCTGCACCGGCATCAGCCGGCGCAGCTCGTCCATCGGAAAGTCCGAGTGCGTCTCCTTGCCGAGCGCCAAGCCGACAAAGGCCGTGGATGAGAAGCGGGTGATGAGCACATCGCAGTTGGCGATCATCTCTTCCGCGCTCCCGCTGGTGAATACCAGCGCACCCGGGGCCCACTGGTTCACCTCCGCCTCCGCCCGCACGAGTCTTTCATTGGGGTGAAACTTGAAGATCATCGGGCGACCAGCCGCGATCCTGACGGCGTTCAAGATGAACGCTCTGCGGTCCTCGCCGCGGAAGATCTCGCGCAGGGGCGATGTGCAAACGAGCACGTAGCCGCGATGCGGGAATGTGTTGTCGCGGTAGCGCTCGCAGTTATCGAAGTTGGGGATGCCCGTGACGGCGATCTTCTCCGCCCGCGCCCCTTTCCGCACAAAGAAGTCGCGGTACCCCTCGCTGGCGACGCAGAATGCGCGGTACGCGTCGCTCAATCCCGTCGCGGCGGTTCCCGCGATCCAGAGCGGAAGCCGGCGGTGCCGCTGCACGAGCCGAAAGTTGAAATCCTCCGGATCGGTGATGCCCTCCTGCACCAACACAACACGCGTGTTTCGGATGTTCTTCTGGATGAAGACATCCGAGCAGGTGATCACGAGGTCATAGGGACCACGCATTCCTTTGTAGTCGATCGTAAGATTCTGATCCCGCAGATACTGCTCGCAGCGCCGGGCGAGCTTGTCGCCGATAATCGTGAACTCCAGCCGCTTCAGCCGCCGCAACAGTTCAAGCACGCCGTCACAGTAATACGGCGTGAAGACCTGCTCGTAGTCGGTCAGGTGCCGCGAGACCTGGTGCATCTGCGTGGTCTGGTTTATCGAGCCGCAAATAAAGAGTAATCGCCTGGGCATGGTCACACCCCCTCATCCCCCCACCGCGTCTTGACGGTCCCCGCAACGAAGACGACCGCAGCGAAGGCGGCGGTGATGCCCGTGGATCGCAGCGCGGCCGCGATGTCAGCGAAGATCATCGCCGCACGCAGCGCTTCGTTCACGTAGTACAGCGGAAGAATCTTGGCGAAGGATTGCAGGAAACCCGGCATCATCTCCACCGGAAAGAACGTGCCCGAGAGGAACATCATGGGGAACAGGAAGGCGTTGGCGACGGCCGAGGCGCTCTCGGCCTCCTTCGCGAAGGGCGTGAGCAACATGCCGATGCCGACAAAGGCGATCACCTCGACGAGAATGATGAGCGGGAGCAGCGGAGGGAAAAGACTGAGGTGCAGGCGGACATCGAAGACGAGGGAGCTGACGATGAGAATTGCCGCGGTTGAGAGGACAGAGAGGATGAGTTGGTACAGGATGCTCGCGATAAGCCAATCAGCCCGCGTGATGGGCGTCGTCGCAAGCTTGCGGAGGATGCCCTTCTGCCGAAGCTCCGCGTTCATGTTGAGGGCGTTGGAGAGCGCCGAAGTCATGATCGCCATGGCGATGATGCCGGGGACGAAGAAGTCGATGAAGCGATAGCGATCAGAGAGGATTGATGTGGGGATCAGGTTGAACATGGGTGGCGAGCCCGAAGCCTGCTGGTTGGCCGCGGCCACCATCATGTTCAGCAACTGGATCTTGGTGTTCACCGAGGTTGAGCTGGGATCAAAGATGTAGGTCAGCGGGACGAAGACGCTGGTGTCGCGGAGAGCGAGGCGTTGCTTCTGAAGCGCGTCGAGATCCTTGGGGATGACGAGCAGAAGGGTGAGTTTGTGCTCACGAGCGTAGTGGGTGGGTTCGGCTTCGACGGGGACCGGCGTAATGGTGAACGCGTGATCGGTGGTAAGGCCCTCGATGAGGCGCGCCGAAGATTCGCTCCGGCTGTTGTCCTGCACCGGCAGATCAAAGTTGAGGTGCTCGGGCTTGGTGAAAATCGTCCCGAACACCAGCACGAGGATGATGGGGAAAGCGATGGTAAAGAAAACGGTTGATCGCTGCCGGTAGAAACTTCTGATCCGCACGGCGAGTATGGCGACGATGATGCCAGGTGTCATGAGGTCGCCCCGCTCTCCCGGCCCGCGCCCGCCGTGAGCGGCTCGCCCGTAAGCTTGAGAAACACCTCTTCGAGGTTGGGCTTGCGCACATCGAGCCCATCGGGCGATGGAAGTCCTGCGTTGTGAAGCTCGGCCAGAATGCCGCGGACATCATTGGCATTTTTGATCGGCACATGGATGGACTCGTCGGCCTTTTTCGTGGCGGTGAAGCCCATCTGCTGAATCAGGCCGAGCGCTGCCGCGTCGGTTGATGTGAGGGTGAGCCGCAGGTGATCGGCGTGTGTCTCGGTGAGGCGCGCTGGTGAGTCGATGGCAACAATGCGACCCTTCGAGATGATCGCAACGGTGTCGGCCAGAATCTCGGCCTCTTCCATGTAGTGCGTCGTGAGAAAGATCGTCTTCCCGCGCTGCTTCAGGCCCTTGACGACTTCCCAGACCTCGCGCCGGGCGTGCGGGTCGAGGCCGGTCGTGGGCTCATCGAGAAAGACCACCTCGGGGTCATTAACGAGCGCGGCCGCGATCCCGACACGCTGTTGCAGCCCGCCGGAAAGGGTCTTGAACTGCGCGTCGGCCTTTGGGCGCAGGTCAGTGAGGTCCATCAGGGCATCGATGTCAGCGCGCCGCCCCTTCCCCGCTCCAAAGACGCGCGCGTAGAACCGCAGGGTCTCGCGAACAGAGAGCCGGTCGAACGAGGCGAACCCTTGGGGCAAGACGCCGATCCGGCGGACAATGTCGGCCTTGCGAGTGGCGACCTCCATCTCCAGAACGGTGACGGTTCCCGACGTCGGCTTTCGAATCGTCTCGATGATCTCGACCGTGGTGGTTTTGCCCGCACCGTTCGGACCCAGAAATGCGAATACCTCTCCGGCCTTGACGGTGAACGACACATCATCGACCGCTAGCAGCTCGCCGTAGCGCTTACAGAGGTGATCCACGACGATGGCGTGCGGCTTGTCGGGCATTGGTCGGCGCCTGCGGGACTAGAGCCGCGCGAGTTCCCCAGCGACCGCGTCCACGGTGCTCCGGATGTTCGCTTCGGTGTGGTTGGTCGTGATGAAAAATCGCAGGCGGGTGGCGTGCTCGGGCACGGCGGGGTGGAGAATCGGCTGGACGTTGATACCGCGGTCGAAGAGAGCCCGTGAGAGGAGAAGGCACTTGACGGAGTTGCCGATGATGACAGGAATCACGGGGGTTCCGCCGGCCCGGCCGGTGTTGAGCCCGCGCTGTTGCGCGAGGGCGAGAAAGAGGGCTGACAGATCATGGAGCCGGGCGACTCGCTTCGGCTCGCGATCCAAAAGCGTCAGCGCGGCGAGTGCTGCGGCCGCGTTGGGCGGAGAGAGACCCACGCTGTAGACGAAGCCAGGAGCGGTGTACTTCATGTATTCGATGAGCGCGGCGGAGCCGGCGATGTACCCGCCGCAACTGGCGAGGGACTTGGAGAGCGTGCCCATCCAGAGCTCGACGCCCGCACGATCGACGCTCGCATGCTCGCCGATGCCGCGCCCGGACTTGCCCATGGTCCCCAGCGAGTGCGCCTCATCGACAAGAAGCATCGCCCGGTGCTTGTTCTTGACATCGACAAATCGCGCCAGCTCCGGGTAGTCGCCATCCATGCTGTAGACGCCCTCGATGGCGATGAGAACGCGCCGGAAGCCGTGGCGGATGCCAGAAAGAAGCGTGTCGAGGGCACGCCAGTCGTTATGCGCGAAGCCGCGGCAGGTCGCGCCGGACATCTTCGCGCCCTGCAGGATGGAGTTGTGGGCGAGGATATCGTGGACGATGAGGTCGCCCGGACCCATCAGGTGCCCGATCGTCGTGATGTTGGTCGCGTGCCCTGAAACGAAGACAATCGACGCGGGCGTGCCGAGAAAACCCGCGAGCGCGGCCTCAAGTTCACGATGGATCTGCTTCTCGCCGGAAACCAGCCGGCTCGCCCCCGCGCCGGTGCCGTAACGATCGATCGCGGCCTTGGTCGCGGCGATCACGGTCGGATCGCGGGCCATGCCCAGATAGTCGTACACACAGAAGTTGGTCAGCTCGCGGCCGTCGATGTGGGCAAGGCCGCTGGCCCCGGGCGTTGGCGAGTCGTCGCCCTGATCCACACGGAAATAGGGATTGGTTTCGGCCACGGCCAGCAACATGCGTTCGTGACGCTTAAAGTCCAGGTACTCGGGAAAGAGCGCGATGTCGAAGTGTTCCGCGGGTACATCGCGCGCGGAGGGCGGGGTGTCGGCCTGCGGCCGGTCGATCAGGTGCTTCTGCACGGCGGCGGCGAGGTCGCCAAGCGTGCTCGCCTGGCTGTATACGGCGTCGGGCAGGTGCTGCCCGAAGCTCTTGTCGAGCGCGGCGACCAGCTCGACGCGCTGCAACGAGTCCAGCCCCAACGCGGAGATCGGTGTTTCGGGCGAGACATCCGCCAGGCTCGTTCCCGAGATCGCCAGAGCGTGCTGGCAGACCGCGGCGAGCGCGGCGGAATGTGCGCGGAGGAGTTCCGGTCCGAGTGGCATGGGTTCGCGCCTTCCCGGGTTCGGGGGCATGGGATCTCGGGCAAGCGGTTTGAGTTGGTCCGCGAGATATGCATCGCGATTGGCGTGCCGCTGAGCCTTGCCGCTGGTAGTTCTGGCCATGGTGCCGAGTCGTATCAGCACGACGTCGTCAAGCGCAAGCCCGTGGAGTTCGAGGATGGCCGCGCGGACGGAACTCAGAACATGAGCCAGATCGTCGCCCCCTGCCGCTTCCCGCTCGACCTCGTGCACGAGGATGAGGCGCTGGGTGCCGTTGTCGCCAATCGCGAATGCGGCACCGAGGCCGGACTCAAGCATCGGGTGGCTCCCCCGCGCGGTGGCTTCGATGTCCGACGGATGATGATTGAGACCGCGAACGATGATCAGGTCGTCAACCCTGCCGGTGATATAGAGCTGGTCTTCGTAGATAAACCCAAGGTCACCGGTCCGCAGAAAAGGCCCGTCTTGTGTATGACCGAGCCGCGCGTGGAACGTCGCCGCGGTCTTTCTGTCATCACGCCAGTAACCCTGGCCGACAGAGTCGCCGGCGACCCAGACCTCGCCGACACGGTCGGGCGCGGCGGGCGCGAGTCTCTTTGGGTCGACGATGGCGACTCGCAGCGAGCCGACGGGCGCGCCGCATCCGACGAGACGCCGAGCGTGCGGACGAGACGGGTTGTTGGAAGAAGCGTCTGGCAGCGATTCGACGCGGCCCTGTCGAAGGGAGTCGTCGCGGAACACGCGCACGTCAGCGCCCGCACGGTGCCTGGGCCCGGTGACCATCAGCGTTGCCTCCGCCATGCCGTAGCAGGGATAGAAGGAATCGGGGCTGAAGCCGCAAGGCGCAAAGTACTCGGCGAAGCGGGAGAGGGTCGCGGGCTGGACCGCCTCGGCCCCGATGAAGGCGAGGGACCAGGAGGAAAGGTCCAGCGTCGCACGTTGTTCCGGAGTGATCTTGCGGACACAATGGTCGTAGGCAAAGTTAGGTCCGCCGGAGATGGTCGCACGCGATGTGCTGATGGCATTGAGCCAAAGAAATGGATTCTGGACAAACATGGACGGGGCCATGACGATGCTGGGCACGCCAGCAAAAACCGGCACCAAGACGCCGCCGATGAGCCCCATGTCGTGAAAGGCGGGGAGCCAGAAGACGCTCGCGGAGTCGCTCTGAATCTCGAACGCGTTGCTGATGGCACGGATGTTGGCCATGAGGTTGGCGTGGCTGAGCATGACGCCCTTGGGCTGGTTGGTCGAGCCGGAGGTGTACTGGATCATCGCGAGCGCATCGGGAGCGGGATCGTGCCCTGTCCAGCCGTCTGCGTGGGCGTCCGGCGGTTCGTCGGTCGCAAGCCACCTGATCGCCATCTTCCGACCGGCCATTGACTCGAACTGGGCAATCGCGGCGGCCGTGCTGAGCGAAACGGAAGCACCAGCATCGGCGGCGAGGGCTTGGAACTGATCGAACGTGCGGCGACGCGGCTGGGTGACGGGCACGGCGACACAGCCCGCGTAAAGCGCACCGAAGTAGGCGGCGATGAACCCGAGCCCTGACGGGTAGGCGAGAACGACGCGCTGGCCCGCAACCCCCATATCTTGGAGGCTGACGGCGATCGCGCGGGCGCGGCGGTCGAGCTGCGCGTACGTTATCGAGGCTTGCCGCGATTGGTCATCGACCATATGCGTGAACGCGACATCGCTCGGACGTTGCGCGGCGAGCCCTCGGAGGCAACAGACCAGATTCTCGCGATCCGCCGGTGTGCTTAACCCCGCCCGGCTTTGGCGTTGGAGTGAGGTCAAACACCCCCCCAGTCCCGAGAGATCGACCGAGCCGGCGTGGCAAGGAAACCGTCCGTGACGTAAGGCGCCGCCGTGCGCCGGATCCGCGCACAGGTCATTGCACTCCGGTTCTTTCTGCTGAACTCGTCGGGCACTGTCGGCCCTTTGATGTCGGCTCCGAGCCGGTTGGTGGCATCGCCCATCGCCGAATGAACAGCAAGAATGAGAATTCCCGAGGATGATGCCCGATCTGTGCTGCCGCTATTCATCTGGACTTATCCAACTGTGCTTTCCGTTATGTGCGCAAAAAACTACGCGATCGAGCACCCTTGGGTGATCAATCGCGTCAGTCTCCTCGCCGACCAGCCTGTCGCGGCTGCGACCTGCTGTTTGCTTAGTCTTCCGACTACATCTTACCGAAGCCCCAGGCCGTTCCGAACATAAACCGGCCCTGCATACAGCGTACTGCTAAGCTCGGGGAAGTCAACATGATTGTCGTACTAAATCATGCAGACGAAACCAAATACGCGGCCCCGGCTCTAGAAACGCCCCTCTTGGCCGGGTTCTGCAACTACCCGGACGCTGATGCACGCTCCCGCCCGCCGCACAGTTGATATCGTTGCAGCCTTTCAGGGTGAAGGACTGTAAACTTGAAGCCGCCGTCCACGACAGCAAACAATAAATCTGCGTTCGCTCGCGCGGTAAAGCGCGTCCAGATTGGTTGCTGACTGACGAGTGACTCGACCACACCCACGGAACTCGAACGATGTGGGCATGAAAAAAGCCCTGTGAGACAGGGCTCTTTCAAGCGAGGCGGACGGGACTCGAACCCGCAACCACCGGATCGACAGTCCGGTACTCTAACCAATTGAGCTACCGCCCCAACAAGACTCCTCGACCGAACGATTCTTCGACCGGGGTGAGGGGAAATGTAGTCGGCTCGTGCCGACTGTCAAGCAGATCCAACAACTCGAGATCTGCGGAAGTGCTGCACAGGCCTTGCTGCCCACACACCCTCCTCAAAGACAAACCGCCCAGTCCTTCATAAGTGTCTTCATCGGTGCCTTTATCGGCCACCGTTCCCGCCCGGTTTGCCGACAACCCGGGCACTCGACGCAGCGGCATCCGCAGTTCATTCAGGCTCACTTTTTCGGTGAGAACTTGATCTCGTACGACTTGCTGCCCTCGTTGTACGTCTGAAGTTCCCAGGGTGAGCCCGCCGGGCTGACCTTTGCGGCCTGAACCCCCACGTACGCGCATGCCGCGATGAGGCCCACCACCGCCAACGCGAGCAAGCCTGTGTAGATGTTCATGGTCGGGCCACGCTGCATGTGACCGCCGGGCATTTGCATTCCGAACTGACTCATGGTGTGCGGCTCGCTGAAATGGGTAGGCGGTGAAAGACGGTGGGAAGCACCAACGCGGCAAAGCGATCGTCAGGAACTCGGGTCTCAGCGAACATCAAGCCGGCTGAGCACCGTGTCGTCCTTCATCACCTGCGCACCGCTTCGACCATAGAGGTTCACGCGGCCGACCGACTTGTCGGGCTCAACCGTGATGAGCACGATGCGGGCCACGAAATCGTTGCCGCGAACGATGTTCATGATGGTGTTCTGCTTCAAGCCCCGATTGGCACCCTCGCTGATCACGATCAGATCACCGGTCGGGTTGCTCGCGACCTCGAGCACGCGGGCGCGGACGAGCGGACCGGAGAGCTCGCGGGCTTCGGTCGCGGAGACGGCGGCAAGCCCGCCGACGCTGCCAGCCTGCGCGGTCTGGAGCTTGATCTCTTCAAGCTGCTCCTTCAGAGCACGGGCATTCTGCTCGAGCACTTCGCGCTGGCTGCTGAGATCGTTGATGCGATCGACGAGTTCGATCTCGCGCTTGGATGAGTTGACCAGATCGTCGCGAAGTTTGGTGACCTCGTCGCGATAGTTCTTGATCAGCGCCTGCTGGCTGTCGGCGGTTGCACCGAACTGCGCGAGCTGGTTGCGGATCGAGATCGCGTCGGCCTTGGCCTGCTCGACCTGCGAGCGAAGCTCGGTCTTCTCGGCCTGCATCGCATCAAACTGCTTGGTCAGGTCTCGGACCTGAGACTCGGCAGCCCGTTGACGATCCTCAATGCCCGCCTTCTCGGTTGCGTAGCCTTCGATCTGGCTGCGGGCCGTGGCCTGGGCTGAGAGTTTTTCCTCTCGCTCGGCCTCGAAGCTCCCGCGGATGCGATCGGCATTGGTGGCGTATGCCATGGTCAACGCCGCCAGCACAAGGCTGAGGATCGCACAGAAAACCACAAGAACTTTAGTCACGAAGTGCACGGTCCACTCCTGGCAGAAAAATGTCTCGAATCCGACTCTCGACGCTTTCGTGCGGCGCGATCGGCTCATGTCGTTCAACGCGACCCACTGTCAGGCCGCAGGGCAGGGAGAGTAGCCCCCAACTTGGGTCCGGCCTAGTTGACCGACCCTCTTCTTACACGTCTATTTAGACGTTTACCTTCACGCTCTATCCGCAGCAAAGCTCGATCGGTTCGGAGAAGCTCAGGTTCGGGCGGACCGGCACACACCGATCACGGTTGACCCGACCTTTCGGACAGACCTCCATATTCATACCGCACATTGCCCGTCCCTGTCAACCCGACACTTCATCCCCAATCCGCAGTCCGGGGAGAAGGTGCCGCGCTGCGAGCCTCAGTCAGAAAGTTTCTTGCCCGTTGGCCTCCACACGGCGGCTTACGGGTCCGCATGAGTCATCCCCTCGGTGTTCCCCTCGGTGATCTTCATGATGCCCGCCGCGGCGGCGACCCTGACTCTCCCGACCGAGTCGTTCATCATGTCGGCGAGCAGGGGCAGGTTCTCGTTCTCGCCGATCTCGCCATAGACCATGGCGGCCTGAGCCCGCAGAACTTCGCGCTTGTTGGCGCGGAACTGATCCGCGATATAGGCTCCATGGCGCTGTCCGAGTTTGGCGAGCGCGGATGCTGCACTCAGTCGCACTTCGGCGGGCATCACCTGTTTCTTGTCGTCGATCGGGCGAACCAACTCGATCAGGCGATTGGTGGAGGCCGCATCGCGAATGCCGCCGATGATCTGGCAGGCCAGCGCGGTGGCTTCAAGATCCTCGGGCTTGGCGGGAAAGAGCGCGGCCCTGATCTCAGGCAGCGTCGTCTCATCGCCCAGCTTGACACGCGCTTCAGCGAGTTGCAGATCCATGATGCGCACTTCAGCGGCATCAGACTTCGACACGTTGCGGCGACCGGCATCACGCAGCATCGCGTTGGCGGACGGTTCACCAAGCTCGCCAAGCAGAAACGCGGCATAAGCCCGCAGACGCGGCGAAGGGTCAAGCAGCATCGTTGCGATGGGTGTGATGTTGACCGGTTCGCCGCACCGATTCAGAGCGTACATGGCCGAAGCACGAACTTGAGGCGACGAATCGTCGAGCAGCCGGCGCAGCGATGGAACCGTGCTCACCATCTTCGCACGACCCGCAACCATGGCCGCGACTGACCTCACACCAATGTTGGGGTCCGCAAGCAACTGATCGATGATGGGGGCGAGGCGAGTGGGTGTCGCGGCAAGACCCTCGATCGCGTTGGCTCGTTCCTCTGGCTGACCATTGGTCGCGGCCGAAGACAGCAGCGTGATGGCGCGCTCGCGCAAGGTGGCTCGTGCGATGGGGTCCTGATACGCACGTCCGCCGGCAAGAGGGGCCGCGCGCCCATCTTCGGTCGTCGTTCGACCATCGCGCCCGGGCATCGCCTGCGAACTGGAACCGCTTGAACCGCATCCGGCGATCAACGTGCCCGCTGCACAGGCGGCGATACTCAGAAATGCACTATTGTTCCGACAACTTCTCACGTTCGTTCTCCTGCTCGACTGACAGCATACCGCATCGGCGCGGCTCAAGGATTGCCGAGTGCAAGCCTTGGGCCTCTGAGGCGATTGATCCAAACGGCGACAAACAGGGCCAGCCCTCCGAAGAGACCGACCCAACCCGCGACGTTACCGATTCGGCCATAGGGCGTCGAGCGTCCCGGAGTTGTGCTGATCATCACGCTGCCGAGAATCGCCGCATCGGTCTGGTTGAGCTGATCGCCGCTGGTGCCCCCGCCGGAGATGATGCGAATGGGCATCACGCGCCCGCGGCTATCGACAAAGGCCGACAGGCCGGTGTTCACAGCGCGGACCATGGGCACACCAAGTTCCAGACATCGCCAGCGCCCCGCAAGCAGGTGCTGACGGCGACGCGCATCAGAAGTGAAGAACCACCATCGCTCGCTGCCGAACCACCCATCGTTGCTGACGTTTACAAGCAGATCGGCGCGACGTCCATCCTTCCGCCCATACACAAGTTTGCGGCAGGTTTCGCTTCGCGTCGCCTCAAAGCAGATCGGCGTGGCAACCCTGATGGTTGAACCACTGGAGGTCGGAACATCGATGGCCTCCGCGGCATGACCAAAGGCGAGATCGAACCTCATGCCGCCCGCGCCAAGCTCGAGCACCAGTCGTTGTGCAAAGGGCCATCGCCAGACCCACGGAATCACTTCGCCGAAGGGTGTGAGATCGACTTTGTCATAGCGTTCATCGAGCAGCACGCCCTTGGCGATGATCGCGACGCTGTTGTAACGTCGCTCGCACGTGAGATCGGGCTTGCCAGCGCCATCCTGGCCCATCCGCGCGCCCTCGCGCGCTTCGGCTCCGATGAGCATGGGTATATCAATCTCGCGCTGCGTTTCGATGATCGCATCGGCATAGCCCGTGGTGAGCAACCGCATCGGTGAACCGGGCTGCGCCCGATTGGTCTCCGCAAATGTGCGTGCGGTCGCCAGTGCATCAGGATTGAGAGCCCAACCGGGGAACATGGTCTCTGGCCAGAGCAATAGTTCGGGCGACGGCTTGCCCACCGCGAGAGCGCGGGTGAGTTCAAGGAACCGTTGAAAGTCCTTGATCTGTTGCGCCATGCTCCAACTGAGCTTTTGACCCTGCGGGATATTGGTCTGCACCACGCCAATATTCAGCTCTCGTTGAGCACCGGCATCGCCCGAGAGCCCCGCCGCACCGATCATCGATGTCACAAGCCAAGTTATGGAGACGACCGCAGCCCCGATCCCCCCCACTCGTCGCGGAACCGAGGTCCAACCCGCGGCATCGGCAAGGCTTCCGACCGCTGCGACAAGGAGCAGGCATACGAAGTACGCACCCAGCACACGCCCGGGCAGGCAGAGGTTCGGATCGTCGATCAGCGGATGAGCGACGAGGTACCACGGATATCCGGTGAGGATGACCTCGGCCCGCAGCATTTCGCACGCGACCCAGACCAATGGGGCCGCGATGCTCATCGGAACTTTCCAACGCGAGGCGCGAACGGTGGCGATCATGTACACCGTCAGACCACTGAAAAACGCGAGATAGATGGCCAGCAGCGGATAGCCTACCGGCGTGACGTTCATCAGCCACGATTCTTCGATGAACCAGAGCGGAAGTGTGCCAAGCCCGGCGAACATGGCCGCGCGCGATGGGCGACCTGACACGCCGGCTCGACATCCGGCAAAGACCAGTGCGAGCGCCGCGACGATCGAGAGCGGCCAAAGCCCGGCGGGAGGAAGGGCCGCGTACGTGGCCGCGGCATAAAGCAGGCCCGCAAACATTTGCGTGCGCCAAGAGGAAGAGACGGCATGGGTCGCTGTGCGTCGAACAATGGGCATGGATCGATGGTACCCACCCCGATAGCCAGCCCCTGAGATGCGTGCGACTACTTGCCGGCGTAGTCAATTACGCGAGCGACTTCACTCCGGAGCTCCGATCGTGGAACAACCCGATCGACCATGCCCGCCTTGAGCAGATATTCGCTGCGCTGAAAGCCCTCGGGCAACTCTTGACGGATGGTCTGTTGAATAACCCGCGGGCCGGCAAAGCCGATGAGGGCCTTAGGCTCGGCGATGATGACATCGCCCAGCATCGCAAAGCTCGCCGTCACACCGCCGGTCGTGGGGTCGGTGAGCAAACTGATGAACAGCCCGCCCGCATCGTCATGACGACCGAGAGCAGCGCTGGTCTTGGCCATCTGCATGAGTGAGAGGCCCGATTCCTGCATACGCGCACCACCCGAACCACTCACGATCACAACCGGCAGACTGCGCTCGGTCGCCGTTTCGATTGATCTGGTCACAATCTCGCCGACGACACTCCCCATCGAACCCATCATGAACGAAAGGTCGAGCACGCAGAGCATCGTGGCACGGCCCTTGATAAAGCTCGTGCCCGCGAGCGCGGCATCGGTCGCCCCACTCTTGATCTGCTCGCTCAACAAACGCTCGCGATACGGCTTGATGTCGCGGAACTTCAACGGATCGGTCGGCGAGAGGTTCGTGAACATCGGCTCAAACGAACCGGGATCGGTGATCTGCTTCACGCGCTCGGCCGCACCGATCCGGAAATGATGCTGGCACTCAGGGCAGACGTGAAGGTTGGCCTCCATCTGCTTGCGATAGATCATCTGGCCGCAGCCCGGACAGCGGAGCCAAAGCCCCTCGGGAATCACCGACTTGCGCTGGGGCTTCAGTTCTGTCCAGGTCTTGGTTGCCGCTTGACTCATCAGTATCTTTCCAAGGACAAGTGAACAGGAAATCCGTTTCACCGGCCGCGCGTCCTTACGCGGCCGACACCGATGCCGGCCGACGCACGCCGCTGGGCAATGCCCAGTCGGACTCTATGTCGGTATCAATCCACAAAGGGGCAGGCCGCTCGCGCACGATCGCCTGAACTTCAGAAGTCGGAAGACCCGACAGGATGCACCGCATGAGGGCCTCGCCAACCGGCCGAAGCACAACCCCGACAGAGGGCAGGGTTGCCGTCGAACGGCGACCGGACGAGCGCGCCTTGGTCAGAACGCGCCGGAGCGCGGGGATGAGCCGGGCACTGAAATCCACAAGCGATTCGCCCTCGGGCGGAGTCACACAGGCCGGGTCTTCTCCCCAGAGCCGTACCGCCCGGCAGAACCTGTCCTCAAGCGTCGTCTTCAGCACACCTTCCCAAAGCCCGAAAGCCATTTCCTGAAAGTCGGGAACCACCACCACCTTCACACCCGCCGCCGCGGCCAAAACCTCGGCCGATGAGATGCTCGCCTCATCACTTGCACAGCAGACCGATGAGAGGGGTGGGTGTCCGAGTTCCTGGACAGTTCTGGTGATGTCGCTAAGGCCGAGTTCGGAGAGAGGCAGGTCGGTGGAGCCCTGAACCCGCCCGGCAAGGTCCCACTCCGTCGCCCCTGATCTCAGCAGCAGAACCCGATGTGTGGCAGTCTTGGCCATAGTTGTTCCGGTCCATCCCTCTAACTGGCGGACTGGTCCCGGGCCTTGGCACCCGAAACCTGATCCATAAAGAAGCTCGGCAGTGTAGCGGTGTGCCATGAGTGAGCAAAGCCGAGTGAGGGTTATCAACACCCAAACAGGGTGGCACTTGCGGCCCATCGGTCATGATCTGCCCCCTGAACAGGGATTATCTGGTGATCACTTCGTGACTTTACCAATCATTTGTTGGGTCTTGTTCGGTCCTCCGCGAAGGGTGACGATGGCTTCTCCGCGCTCGGGCTGTGGGAAACCGAAGATCGCGCTGGCCGCGACGACGACCTCGCACCCGGCATCCAGCACTCTGTGGATGTTGTCGATCTTGATACCTCCATCCATCTGGAGTCGCTGGTTGGGTGTCAGGTCCGTGCTGATCACCTCGACCTTGCGGAGGACTTCGGGAATGAACGCCTGCCCGCTGAAGCCGGGGTTGACCGACATGACGAGGATGAGGTCAAAGTGGCGGAGATGCGGCATGACCTGCTCGACCGGGGTTGGTGGATTGATGGCCAGCCCGACCGAGACCGCACCCTGCGCGGCATCAAGCTCACGGATCTTCATGGCCAGCCCCTCGATCAGATCGGGCGGCACGACCTCAACGTGAAAGGTGATGTGGTCAGCACCCGCCTTGGCGAAGGCCTGAGCGTGGAGCCATGGGTCGGTGACCATGAGGTGAACATCGAGAAACGACTCGGGCAAGGCCCTTCGCAGCGAGCGGACCATGTCCGGGCCCATGGTCAGGTTGGGCACGAAGTGGCCATCCATCACATCGATATGCAGCAGATCGGCGTGCGCGGGGTCGAGCACCTTCTTGGTCGGCAGCACACCGAAGCCTTCGCGGATCTGCGGCCCTTTGCGCCCACCATACAGCACGCCGCGACAGTCATCACCCATCGCGGCGAAGTCGGCCGAAAGGATGGAGGGCGCGATGAGGGGAAGCCGGGGCGGATGGGTGAAGAGGTTTCGCAGCACGGTTGAGGTTAGCGAACCTGCTGCGAACTTTCTGGAAGGTACATGCCCCCCCACTACCCCCCACCCGCGCTCAGCAGCCGCCGAAGTAATTGCCAACGAAGTCGAAGATGTCCTGCGTGGTGATCCCGTTGACTCCGTTGATATCGGCCCGGGGGTTGCCTGCAAAGTATCCGCCAACGAAGTCGAAGATATCCTGCACCGTCACACCCCCGGCGCAGTTGTAGTCGGCCGTGCAGATCGTCAGGGTTGCACTGGTGCTTGCGGTGCTGCCGCAGGCGTTGGTGATGACGACCGAATACCCGGTGGGGCCGACATCTTTGTTTGACACACCGGCAATGGTGAGCGCGGGCGAGGTGGCACCCGACAGAGTGCCGGTGCTGCCCCAGGGAGTTGCCCCGTTGGCGAGGGTGACAAAGCCCGAGGGGATCGCCCGACGCCACAGATAGGTGAAGGGACCGGTCGAGTTGGGTGAGGGTGTTGCGGTGAGTGTGGCTGTTCCACCTGAACAGACGATCACGGGCACGGGTTGTGCGGCGACGACCGGCCCTGCGCACGCACCTGTCGGGACCGGCAGCCCGTTGGCAATGATCGATGTTACGGTCTGGCCGTTGAACGTGTATGGGCGGAAGAGACCGATCGTGACCGAGCCGGTGCTGGCACTCGGTGCGATGCTGCTGATAAAGCTGAAGTTGTACATCGTCCCCCAGCGCAGCGCGTTGGTGTTGGGTGCCTGGGCAAAGGTGCTGGGGCTCGACCACGTCAGTGTCTGCCCGATGTTTGAGAAGGTCCAGGGGGTGTTGTCATACACCTCGCCCGAGTGGTAAGCGGGATCAAAGAACTCCGGGCTGGTGATGGTCGCACCGCCGCCAACGGGAAGGTTGAGCGTGAACGAGGAGCCCGAGATGTGCGAGTTGAGGTTGTACACCGCGTAGTCGTACCGCCATGTTCCGTTGTTCAGGCTCGTGGGCTTGCCAGCAACAATGAAGCGCCCCTCACCCGGCACATCGACCGTCACAACTTGAACAGAAGGATCGGGCACGTTGATGCCGAGGCCATGGTCTCTCCATGCGTAGATCGCCGGGCGACCGACCTGACTACTGGCCGCGCTTCCGCCCGCGCCGTTGGCGATGCTCCAGATGTACGTTGGCGCGGCACCGGTGTTGGCCACGTTCATCATGCGATGGGTGGCGTTGTTGAGGTGCTCGGCCGGGCTCTCTTCTGTGCAGACATAGAGGCCCTCGGCAAAGTAGAGCGCCCCCGCATGATTGGCGAGGGACATATCGCTCTCGGCCACCTGACAGCGCCGCCAGATCGCATCGCCCGAGCCGGCGGGGATTCCCGCGAACGCGCCATCAAACGGGTTGATGGTCGATCGCGGACCGAGCCGCGACTGACCACCATTGAACCCCGCGCTGTAGACATCGCGGCAGCCGGGGCGCAGGCCAAAGCCCGTGCCCACACACGTCAGCCCGCACCCGTTGCCATTGGCCACGCAGCAGGCCGTCTTGCACCCGCCGAGGCCGATCTGGATCAGCCGCCCGTTGTGCAGGCGATAGGCGTTCATCGCCAGCGCGGGTGTTCCAAAATTGATCCACGAGAGCGAAGTATCACCAATGTTGCAGGTGTTGCTCCCCCACGCATACGCATGGATACCGCCGACCGGGCCGTAGTGCGTGGAATCCTGAAGATCCGAGTGGGTGATGTCAGGCCCAACGGCGAGCGCGGTTGCGGCCAGCGAGAACAAAGCGGTTGCGCCCAGCACGCAAAGCAACCGGAACCTGGGCGTGTACGTGGAACGAGCCATCCGCGGCCTCCTGTCATGAAATGGAACCGACTCAAGGGGCGCAAGAGGACCGAGAAGTCTCTTGCAAGGTCTTCAAGTCTACAGGGTTTCCGGACCTCCGCAAGTCCCGGATTGGTGGCGCGGGCCGTCTTTGCACCTCTCCGAGTTCGATCGGGAAGTCCGAATGGCACTCAGTCAGATCAGCGGAGAGAGAAGTTCATGAGAGAGATCATGAAGTATGTTTTGTGTGTTCACACACGCTCTCCTTTCTCATCGACCCTGCTCGCGGCTCATAACTTTGTATTCGTTCTCGCATTTGAGGTGGTCAATGGCCGGTTGTTGATGGTTGTTTTGCCCGCGGCGGTGGTGGTTGTGGCCACCACGGTCTTCATCGCGCTCGAAGAAGGTTCGGGTTATCGCGAGAGACTGGCCGCAAATACACCTGACAACCTGCGAAACCGGGCGAGGCTTGCGCGAAACGCTGGCATCCAGGCCGCCCACGCAACCCGGAGCAGACCCGCTCCTATGACAAGGCCAGATGCAAGCCAGATGCAAGACAGATGACAAGGCCAGAGGAAAGCCAGAGGAAAGCCAGGTGAAAGCCAGGTGAAAGCCAGATGAAAGGCAGATGAAAGGCAGATACCCCGCAACAAAAAAGCCGCAGGCCGCGGGTTACGCGGGCTGCGGCGGTCGTCTTTCGACGGTGCCTGCGATTTCTCTTGTTGCGTGAAACCGCGGGCCGGAATCGAATACACTGCGGCCAAGATATCGACCCTCTTCCAAGTTGTCAAGGGATCTCTCATGGGCGCACGCTACATTCTTGGACTCGACATCGGCTCAAACTCCGTCGGCTCCGCGTGGATCGACCTGGAGAAGGGCTCGATCGACGTAGGGCTGGGAGTCTTCCCGGCGGGCGTTGACGAAACCGACGACAAACGTGGCGAGCCGAAGAACGCCAAGCGGCGGATGACGCGGCGGACGCGGATCACGCTGGCGCGGCGATCGCTCCGCAAGCGGGAACTCCGTTTGGAGTTGATCGCACGGGGCTTGCTCCCCGCCGACGCGGACGCGTTCAAGACACTGCTCGAAGAGACCGACCCGTGGACACTCCGGCGCAAGGGGCTGGACCACGCGCTCACGCCGCACGAGTTTGGGCGTGTGCTCGTCCATCTTGCGCAGCGGCGCGGAGCGTTGGGTATCCGCGAGCCGGAAGAGGGCGAAGAGGGCGGTGAAGACGGGAAAGTGAAGAAGGCGATCGGAGAGACACGGGCCGCGATACTCGCGCGATCGAAGGAACTCGGCAAGCAAGTCCGCACCTTCGGCGAGTTGATCGACCTTCTCCGGGCTGGCGACGAAAAGCGGCACTCGATCACAACCACCGACTCGCGCTCCGAGCACCAACGAAAAGGGCCACGGGAATGGCGCGATGCCGTTCGCAATCGCCGCAGAGAGTTCCAGTTCCATGCCGATCGGGCCATGATCCGTGATGAGTTCGCCAAACTGTGGATTGCACAAAGGAAACTCGGCGGCACACTCGGCCCCTTGCTGACCGACGAACTGCGCACGAAACTCGACGATGAGTCCGGTGATTCACTCTGGCGGCATCGTGGGCTTCTCTTCGGGCAGCGCCGCCAGTCGTGGGACATGGGCACGCTGGGCCGCTGCGCGCTCGAACCCGCAGAGCGGTGCGCCCCGCACGCGGATCGGCACACCTCGTACTTTCGTGTGATCGAAACCGTCAACAACATCAGGATTCTCGAAGGCGGCAATGCGGGCCGTCCGCTGTCTGTAAGCGAACGCACCAAGATCATCACGCTCTTGCGCGGGCCGCTCGGGGTGCATGAGAAAGGCGCGTACAAGGGCAAGCCCAAGCGGAGCGTCAGCGTTACGGACATCCGTGCGGCCCTGGGGCTGGGAAAGGGTGGTAAGACCGCTCCCGTCCGGCTCAACATCGAAGCGGATGAGGACCGCGAGATCAACACCGATTGGTTCCACCGCGCCATCGTCCACGGCGGACTCACGGAGGCGCGATGGAACGGGATGGATGAGCGGCAGCGCGAGTCCGTAAACAAAGCCGTTCTCAACTTCGATCCCGATCGGGATGAACACGCCGCCGAACTTCGCGCGGGAGCGATCAAGTGGTGGAGCTGCACACCCGAACAGGCCGACGGACTTGTCACCGGCTGGCGAACACGGCCGCCGCTTGAGAAACGCGGCAACCTCTCACGCCGGGCGATCCGCAACATGCTCGCGGTGATGGATGCAAAGCCAGCCGATCCCGCGCTCGGGTTTGATCGCACGAGCCGCTGGTACACGCAGATCGAAGCCCGCAAGGTCATCGCCGAAGACGGTGACTTCACGGATGCCACCACCGGCGAGCCGATCCACCCGCGCACCCGCGACCGCTACGCCACGGGCGCGAAGGGGCTCACGGCCCGCGACCGCCACTACATCAAGATGCACCCGGACTCTCTCCCGCCCGCGCCGATGCTCACCAACCCGGTTGTCCGCAAGGCGATCCACGAGGTGCGGCGGCACATCGTGGAGCACATCAAGAAGCATGGCCGCAAGCCCGATGCGATCGTGATCGAACTCGCTCGTGAAGCGAAGATGTCGGCCAAGGACTCCGACCGGGCGCTCTTCCGCAACCGCCTGCGCGATCGCATCCGCAAGGACATCATCGAGACGTTCAACCTTCACGCTCAGAAGCAGAACCAGCAGCGGGCGGCGGTTGAGCGCGTGGTGCTTGCTGTCCAGCAGAAAGGCGTCTGCCCCCTTTGCGGAAACCAGACCATCCAGACCGCGATCACTCCACGCATGGCCGCCGAGGGTGAAGGGTGCGAACTCGCCCACATCATCCCGCGCGGCATCGGCGGGAGCAACGGTCTGGGGAACATGGTTCTCTCACACATCAAGTGCAACCGCAATATGGGCCGTCGCACGCCCCGCGATCTCTGGGGCCAGACGTTCGACGCGGAGATCAACCGTGTCGAGCAGATGTACACGAAGATCGATCGCGTCAAGCCAAAGGACGTGGACAAGGCATCTGAGGACAAACTCTGGGGGAGTTACTTTGACTGGCGTGACGATGACCGAAAGATTGCCAACTTCAAGAAAGCGGCGAAGGACATTCAGGGCTTCTCGGACCGCGACCTCTCCGACACTCGCTACGCCACGCGGCAGGTTATGGCGTATCTGGCGGATGCGCTCTACGAGGGAAAGGGGCTTCCAGAACGAGGCGGCGAGAGAAAGATTTTCACCACCGACGGTGGGTGGACCGGCGACATTCGCCGCGAATGGGGCCTCTTCCAGGACACACACCACGCCCGAGAAAAGGGAACGAGCACACAGGAAGAACACGCCCGGCGCGAGAAGAACCGGGGTGACCATCGCCACCACGCGCTGGACGCGATCGTCGTCGCCCTGACGGATCGCTCCCTGCAAACCAAATGGGAGCAGCGGGAGATGCAGGCCGAGAAGGACGGCATCAACACCGCCGATCGGGCCGAGATCGAGAAGTACCGCGAACTGCACCCACTCCCATTGCCGGGGACGTTCAAGGACCGTAAGGATTTGCGCGACAGGGCCATGCTCGCGGTCTTCGGTGACAAGCAAGGGCCGGAGCGGCCGGTCTCACACCGGGCCGTGAAACGCAAACTCATCGGCGCGTTCCACGAAGAGACGTTGCTTGGGCCTGTTGTTGGTCGAGACGGTGAACTGACGGGGCATTACACAGGCAAGAAGAGCGTGCTCGCGCTCGACCCAAACCACCTCCGCGTACCTCGCAAAGAGACGGCGAAAGAGGCAATCGAACGGCTGAGCGCTGATCGAAAGCAAAGCCAAGAGATCGACGAGAAAACGGCGCGGAAGTGGGCTCGTGCCACAATCGCAGCGAAGGAGTACGTTCCGTCGATTGTCGATCCGTCACCCGGCAACCCGGGCATTGTGCGGGATCGGGACTTGCGTCGAACACTTCGCGAGTGCCTTGAGTCAAACGGCTTGAATCCTGACGACTTCACCGCCAATCAGATCAAGAAACTTGTTGAGGCGGGCAAGATCACACAAAAGAGCGGCGTACCTATTCGCTCCGTCGTTCTGCTCCGGGCCATGAGCGATCCGGTGATCGCCTCTCGCTGGGAACATGATCATGCCACCGGAGTTGCAAGGAAGACGTATGACGCCATCACTGGCGAGGGCGACCTCGCGGCGGCTCGCGCCTACAAAGGTGGCAACAACCACCACATCGAGTATCGCGTCGATGAGAAGGGCAAGTGGTCGGGCGATTTGGTGACGATGTTTGTCGCGTCTCAGAGAAAGCTTGCCCTATTCAGATCGCTTCGGAAAGCTGGTGTGCCGCGTTTCAAAGATCTCGCCAAACTGCCGCTTGCGGAACGAAAACGGTGGAAGCCGCAGATCGCGGACGCAGACCGGCAGCACCCGCTGATCGACCGCACCGACCATCTTGGAGATGGTGGAAGATTTGTCATGTCACTCTGCGAAGGTGAAATGGTGAAGATGAGGCACAAGGAAACTCAGGAAGTGGGGTATTTTGTGGTCGCCAAAATCAACCCCCCACGCTCCGTCGTGCTTGTTCCGCACTGGGATGCCCGAACGGCCACGGAGCGAAAAGACTCCGCCGACAACAAGGTGCGAGGCTCCGAACGTGAGTCTTTCACAGCGACGCCCGACGACCTCAAAACCCTCGCCCCCCCCGGCCACCCCCACGCACTCAAAGTCCGCGTCTCACCGCTGGGCATGGTGACCATTCTCGAAAAGGATTGATTCCGGGCTTCCATTCTGTTCTAATAGGCCAAGGAGTTACACGGAGCGGGAGCGTTTCCATCTGTGGAGCTGGCCTTTGCTCAAACGCACCATCGAAATCTCCCGCGAACCCGCCCACCTGCTGGTACGCGATCGTCAACTGCTCATCCTCCGCAAGACCGATCCGCCCCGCCACCTGCCCGCCAACCCGCCCAACCTTGTGGCGGGGGGGCGTATTCCCTGCGAAGATATCGCGCTGGTCATGGTCGATGAGCGGCAGACCACCTATTCGCACAGCGCACTGGTCACGCTGGCCGCGCAGGGGGCGGCCATCTGCTTCTGCGGTGAAGACCATCTGCCCGCGGGGATGCTTCTCCCCTTCGGTGACCATTCGCAGATCGTCTGGCGGCTGCGCGATCAGATCCGTGTCAAGCGGCCGGTTCGCAAGCAACTGTGGAAGGTCATCATCCAGGCCAAGGTCCGCAGTCAGGCCGCGCTGCTGGCCACGATCGGCCACGATGCGGCCCGCAACGCCGCGTTGCGCCTGCGCACCATGGCCCGCGATGTGCGCTCGGGCGACCCGGAGAACATCGAGGCGCAGGCGGCCAAGGTCTATTGGTCGGCATGGATGGCCGACCACTTTGCCGGTGATGCCGGGGCCTTCACCCGCATCGCCAAACCGGGGCTTGATTCACCACCACCAAACGCGATGCTCAACTATGGCTATGCCGTGCTCCGCGCGGCGATGGCCCGCGCGCTGGTGGGCTCGGGGCTGCTGCCCGCGCTCGGCATTCACCACCACCACCGTGCCAACACCTTCTGTCTGGCCGATGACCTGATCGAACCCTTGCGCCCGATGGTCGATGCGCGGGTGCGCTCGCTCTGGGCAAGGGGTTGGACACGCGACAGCCTGCAACAGACCGTCAAGGCCGAGTTGCTGGCCGTGCTGACCGATGAAGCGTGTACGACCGATCTGGCCGCGGCAACTCCCGCCGCACGCCAGCCGGATGTCGGCCCCTTGATGGTCACGCTGCACCGCTATACCGCTTCGCTCGCGGCGTGCTATGCAGGCGGTGCCGAGGGACGCTCGCCCGAGGCGTTGCTGATCCCGATTCCCTTGAGCAATGGCCGGGCGAAGTGAAGGGAGCGGATGATGCACCTTTCGGGGTACCGGTTTATGTGGGTTGTGGCGATGTTTGATCTGCCCGTCTACGACAAGCCCGCGCGCAAGGCGTACACGCGCTTCCGCAAGTCGCTGCTCAAGGATGGGTTTGCCAAGATGCAGTTCAGCGTGTACATACGCCACTGCGCCAGCCGCGAGAATGCCGAGGTACACATGCGGCGGGTGGAGATCGCCGTGCCAAGTGATGGGGAGGTCCGGGTGATCTGCATCACCGACAAGCAGTTCGAGCGAATGCGGGTTTTTTGGGGAAAAGCGCGCAAGGCACCCGAACCGCCACCGGCTCAGCTCGAACTTTTCTGATGTCGGCCCATCTTTAAGCACCGGCAACAACGGGGCTTATGGATGAGACAGTGTATTCGATCCCAGCCCGCGAGCAACCCGCAACGCGCAAGAGCGATCGCCGCCCGCCGCACCGAGTGTATTCGATCCCAGCCCGCGAGCAACCCGCAACCGTGTCGGTCGCGGACTCTTCGTGTGAACCAGTGTATTCGATCCCAGCCCGCGAGCAACCCGCAACTCTGCCGTGGCATTGGCGCGGAGGGCGTAGAGTGTATTCGATCCCAGCCCGCGAGCAACCCGCAACATTTCTCGTGCTTCTGATTCGACCTGGGCAAGTGTATTCGATCCCAGCCCGCGAGCAACCCGCAACACAGCCACACACAAGCCGTCCGGATCGCGCAGTGTATTCGATCCCAGCCCGCGAGCAACCCGCAACTCTTGGGCTCGCTTGCGCTTCTGATTGGCCAGTGTATTCGATCCCAGCCCGCGAGCAACCCGCAACAATTTCGTATCGTTCCCACACTCCCTCCGGAGTGTATTCGATCCCAGCCCGCGAGCAACCCGCAACTCAACGTGCGGCGCTCGGCGGCGGGAGCGGAGTGTACGCGGATTCGGCCCGGGCCGTCTGGCCGCGGCCGGGCCCGCGGAGGACAATGGCAGGCATGAAAATCGGCGTGATCGGCAGCGGCACGGCCGCGACGGACCTTCCGGCGCATCTGCGGGAACTGGCCAGCGGCGAGGTCGAGCCCCGGATCGTCAATCCGCGGCTGTCGGCGTTCGCGGCGACGCCTTATGAACGACTGATCGTCGACCTGGGTTATGTCGACGCCGCGCAGGCTGCGGCCGGTGACGGTTGCGATGCGCTGTTCATCAATTCGACGGCGGACTATGGCATCGACGCGATGCGTGCCGCCGTCGGCATCCCGGTGGTTGGCGCGGGCGAGGCGGCGTTGCAGGGCGGTGGGCGCGATGGCCGGCGCTTCGCGATCATCACGGTCTGGCCGGCGTCGATGCGTTTCCTCTACGACGAGCGGCTGCGAGCCTGCGGGCTCGAACCGCAGTGCGTCTCGATCCGCCATCTGTCCGACGAGGACGAACTCGCGCGGCTCGGTGCCGACGACGGCGTGATGGCGCGGATGCATCGTGGCGAGCGTGCGGTCGTCGCGCGGCTCGCGGCGATGTGCGAGGACGCCGTGCGCGAGGACGGCGCCGAGTGCATCGTGCTCGGCTGCACCTGCATGGCGCCGATCGGCCCGGCCATCGCCGGGGCCTGCTTCGTGCCGGTGATCGAGTCCTCGCGCGCAGGCTTCCTCGC
>ENA-ORBV01002450-ORBV01002450.1-microbial-mat-metagenome-genome-assembly--contig:-NODE-2450-length-39097-cov-9.562481_pt1 | contig 39097 bp, 35 predicted proteins | sample MGYA00237777_ERZ505514 | MGnify/ENA primary metagenome ERZ505514 (study PRJEB26160, sample SAMN06269048) | microbial mat metagenome | isolation source: Oligotrophic lake microbial mat | place... | reverse complement strand
CCTTCTGGCTGCCGGTCAACGGGTGGGCTGGCTCGTTCTGGCCACGGACGACGCCGCGCGGGCGATTGCGAGGTCGAAGGATCTCGTGGCCGTGCCGATGCCGCCTGATCCACACGGATACGCCCGCTGTCTCTATGCCACGCTTCACGCGCTCGACCAGCGTCAGCTCCACCGCATCGTGGCCGATCCGCTTCCTGACGATGATGCGTGGCGGGCCGTCCGCGACCGTCTCGGGCGAGCGGCATCCCGCGATGATGGGTGAGCAACCCTCATAAAAGCCCCACGCGGCAGCGTGGGGGCGGCGGGTCGTTGGGCGACCCCGCTCATGATGGCCCGTTGGACGACCTTCCGTCCGCAGCCCCACGGCTATCGCCGGGGGCTTTTATTGAGCGTGATCGGAAGGGCGGCTCACGCGGCCGCCGTCGAAAGAATCTGCCCGAGGGCCGCAGCGATCTCGGGGTATTCGCATCGGAATCCTGTCTCCAACGCCACCTTGGGAATCACTCGCTGGGAGGCGAAGAGGACCTTGGCGAACTCACCGAAGAGCAGCCGAAGGGCAAGGTAGGGGGCGGGCATGAAGGCAGGCCTGTGCAGGGCCCGCGCGAGCGCCTTGGTGAACTCGCTGTTCCGCACGGGCTCTGCCGCGACGGCGTTCATGGGGCCGCGAATCGATTCGGTAGTGGCGGCATGGACGTACAGGCGGGCGAGGTCATCGACGTGGATCCAAGGCATCCACTGCCGACCGTTGCCAAGCGGGCCGCCAACGCCGAGCCGAAAAGGCGTGAGCATCTTGGCGAGCGCCCCGCCACCGGCGCCGAGCGCGATCCCGGTCCGGGCGGTCACGACGCGGACGCCCGCCTCCTCTGCGGCGAAGGCTTCCTTCTCCCACGCCATGCAAACCTCGGCGAGGAAGTCGTTGCCAGGAGAAGACCGTTCGGTGAGCTCCTCGTCGCCGCGGTCGCCGTAGTAGCCAACCGCGGATGCCGAGACGAGCACCCGCGGCCGCTGCGATGCCCTCGCGATGCCCTCCACGAGGTGTCGTGTACCGATCACTCGGCTCGCGCGGATCTTCGCTTTCTGCGCCACGGTCCAGCGGCCCTCGGCAACCGATTCCCCGGCCAGGTGGAGGACGACATCCACGCCGTCAAATGCCTCCGCAGGTGGCGGCCCATCGAGGGGATCCCAGGCGAGCGCGCGGCCGATCATGCCACCGACGGCCCGGTGGGCACGCTCAGGATTGCGGGAAAGAAGGATCGGGTGATCGAGCAGCGGCAACAGATGCCGGCCAACAAAGCCCGTTCCGCCCGTGACCAGCGCCTTCATGAAGACTCTCCGGAAGTGACACCCCGCAAATGGCCCGCGGCGGAGTGCCGCTGGAGCCATGGCGGAGAGGAGTATAGACATGGGGTGCGAACCGGCCACCACCACGGCTCCCGCCCACTTGTCACGCCTTCGGCTCCCGCCTCGCGGCACCCTTCACCGCGACCTCGTTGTCAGTACGATCGACGCCGCCGCGTACAGCGTGATGGTGGGCTGCGGCGAGACGTACTTTCCGGCCTTTTCGCTCGCGCTCGGGCTCGGGCCGATCGTGACGGGGATGGTGGCGACCGTGCCGCTGCTGGTGGGGGCCATCGTGCAGTTGGCATCGCCGCTTGTGATCCGGCGAGTCGGTGGTCACCGTCGGTGGGTCATCCTCTGTACGGTGATCCAGGCCGCGAGCTTCGTGCCAATGGTCGTGTGGGCGATCCGCGGGGAGGCCGCTCCCTGGCAGTTGCTTCTGGCCACGAGCCTCTATTGGGCTTCCGGAATGGCCGCGGCAACCGCGTGGTACACGTGGATGGCGGGGCTTGTTCCGGGCCGCATCCGCGCGGGCTACTTTGCCCAGCGTAATCGTATCGGCCAGGCGTTCGTCCTCGTCGCTTTCGTGACGGCCGCGTTCCTTCTCCAGGCGGAGGACACGCGGGATACGGCGCTGGTGGGGTTCGCCATCCTGTTCACGGTCGCGGCGGTCGCCAGACTCGTGTCGACCGTCTGCCTTGTGGCCTGCCGGGAGCGGCTCCCCCACAAGACATGGATGGCGACGATGGCCCCGCTCGGACTCGCGGCACGCATCCGCGCCGGCTGGCGGGGCGTTCAGGCCGGGCATGCCGGCAGGCTTGTGGCGTTTCTCTGTTGCTTCATGTTCGGCATTCAAATGGCCGGCCCCTATTTCACTCCCTACATGCTTGAGGAGCTCGGCTTCAGCTACACGCAGTACCTCGTGGTGGTTGGGGCCGGATTCTTTGTGAAGGCGGTCCTGCTGCCGACCATCGGCAGAATTGGCTCACGCCTGGGGCCCTGGCGGCTCCTGCGATATGCGGGCCTCGCGATCGTGCCGCTATCCTTGCTCTGGCTGCCGAGTGAAGCGGTTGGATGGCTCGTGGGCGTGCAGCTTCTCGCCGGCGCGTGCTGGGCGGCCTACGAGCTCTCCGTTGGGCTGCTCCTGTTCGAAGTGGCCGGCGACCGCGATCGTGGCAACCTCATTGGCGTCTACACCCTCGGCATCGCCGTGGCCACCGTGTCTGGTGCCGCGTGTGGAGGAATTCTGCTCCGCTGGCTCGGAGAGGACCGGACGGCCTATGCCGCGGTGTTTGCTGCCTCGAGCATCATGCGGGCACTCACGATCCCGCTTCTGCTCCGCATCGGCACGACTCGTCGAAGCCAAGCGACACGTTAGCTCGCCGGCTGACGAGCCTCGTTCACGAGGCTGTCGAGGAAGTTGCGAGCCCGGCCATAGTCACCAGATGCATACTCGGAGATGTGCTTCTGGAGTACCTCGACGAAGTCCGAAATCGTTGTCTCGATGGCCTTGAAATCGTTGTAGCGGATGCTCCCGCCCGATGCAGCCCGCTGCGAGAAGAGACCGTCGAGACGGTCACGGTACACCTTGTAGACATCGGATGTCAGAATGAACGGATACTCGATGTGACCGGTCACGGGATCGAGCTGTGTGGACTGGAGTCGTGGAGGCGCCCCCATCTTGGCGAGCCGGATTGCCTGATCCTGCGTGACGCGAGGGCCAGCTTCCGCAGCTCGCTTGTCTCGGTTGACCGTCCGCATCTCGAAGTAGGTCTCGGACCAGCGAAGCTTATTCTGCATTTCGAGCGTCTTGGCCTCTTCCCAGTTCTTGGCCGCCTCGGAATTTTGCAGGTTGGCGTATCCCTGGGCGCGGACAACGGAGGCCAGCCCCATGTCGGCACCCTCTTGGGCGGTGGAGGCCCAGTTCATGCCCCAGCCGCCAGCGCCGCCCCCGCCACCCCACTGGGCCTCAGCGAGGCCAGCGGTCAGCGAGGCCACGAGGGCCCCCAATCCCGCCAATCGCGAGATCCCGGTCGCCGGGAAACAGCGATTCAGCCCGCTTCGCACACCCGATCGCCACTCCATGCATCACCTCGTTGCCCGTTGTCGCTGAACGATGCTCCTCGCCCGTGGGGAGCGCTCCTCGCCCGTGGGGAGCCCACGATGCCGAGAACAAGCGTTGGAGTATACTTGCCGTTCTCGGAACGGGCGACAGGAAATAGGGTTGCTAATTTGCGGCTCTGTCCGCCATCGTGTTGCCATTCCGTGCACCGATCGTTTCCGCCATTTGGAGCCGTCCAGTCCATGACTCGCGCGAACCGCCCCCTGGTCCTGCCGCTCATTCTTCTGCTCGTGCTTACCACCATCGGTGGCTGCTCGAAGCCACCGGCCGAACCCCCAGCCAAGCCCGCCTCGCCTGCTACCGACCCAAAGTCGTCCAAGCCCAAGGCCACGGCGGCTCGCCCCGACGGTGACTCAGGCGAGCCGGCAGCGAAGGAGGCCGGTTCAGAGACGGGCAACCCCGTCGCCGACCTTCTCAAGACGCTCACGACCACGGACGACAGCCGCACGCGGGTCATCACGATTGACGCGATCGCCACTCGGTTTCGAGGGGCGCTTCCGGCTCTCGATGCTTTTGTTGCGGCGCTCGGTGATCCTGAGCCCCGGGTGCGATGGCATGCGGCGCGGGCCATTGGGCTGATTGGCCACGAGGCTGCGTCGGCCATCCCGGCGCTCATCAAGCTCCTTGCCGACCAGGATCCCTTGGCGGTCACGCAGGCTGCATCGGCGATCGGCCACATTCGCCTCGATGACGAGCGGCCAGAAATCCCGGCGGCCGATGCAGCGCTGTATGCCGGAGCAGTCGAGCCGCTCGTGGCGGTGATGGTGCATCCGGATCCCCGGGTGCGACGGGCGGCTATCCGATCGCTCAAGGCGGTGAGCACATCGCGGGAACAAGTCTTGGCGCTCGTGCAGCGGCAGTTGAGCGACGTCGATCCGATGGCGATCATGCCGACGCTCCACACCCTTGCCGATATTGGCAAAGACGCCGTCCCGCTTCTGATCAAAGCGCTTCAGGATCCGTCGAGTCGGTTCTGGGCCGAAGTCGTGCTGGGTGAGATCGGTCCGGACGCCGCGGCGGCCGCCGAGCCACTGGCGAGGCTGGCCCAAGAAGGGGAGATCGAGGACCGGGTGCAATCGATCCTCGCGCTTGCCAGGCTCGGCGAGGCTGCGAAAGTGGCAGCTCCCCAGCTCACGGCCGCACTCGAGTCACCCGATGCATCGCTTCGTTATGTGGCGGCGTACGCGCTGGGGCAGCTCAGGGTGAGCGAGGGGGATGCTGCGCTCAAAGTGGCAAGCGAATCAGACGACCCCTTCCTCGTCACGCTTGCCAGTTGGGCGCGAGCCAGAATCCACCCTGAGGACGTCGAGCTCCGCAGGCTTGCCGTGGAGCGGCTCACCGCGGCCATCACGGCAGAGTCGCCCGAAGTTCGACGAGCGGGCGTCGAGGGGCTCTCGGAGCTCGACGACGACTTGGACAAGGCCCAGAGACACACGCTTGCCGACACCTTCGCAAGCCTGTTGGCCGATCCCGAGCAGCAGGTCGCCCTGGCCGCGGGTGCAGGGCTCATCCGTCTCGGCCCCGATGCCGTGGATGCTCTCCTCAAGACGCTTTCCAAGCCCAACGCGCGGCAGGCCGGCATGGAGATTCTCGCCGAGCTGGGCCCGGCGGCCCGGCCAGCCCTCGACGAGATGATCGCTGGCTTGGCCGATCCCGATCCCGTCTATCGCGGCGATGCCGCCATGGCCCTCGCCGCCCTCGGCGCTGAGGCGAAGGATGCGGTTGGAGCCCTCGAGAGTCTTCTCGCCGATGAGTCGGCACCGTCTGAGGCTCGCTATACGGCTGCCTATGCCCTTGGAAGAATCGGCGCCCACGCGGTGACAGCTGAGCCGCTGCTGCGGAAGTTGGTGGATTCCAAGGACGAGCTGATGGCGACGGTTGCCGTGTGGGCCGTCCTCAAGATCAAGCCCGACGACAAGTCGCTCGTCGATGTTGCGATTCCGAAGCTTCGTCACACCCTCAATCAGGAGCGGGAGCTGGCGCGGCTGGAGGCTGCCGTGGCGCTTGGTGAGATCGGGCCTCCCGCGGCGTCCGCTCTGCCGCTGCTTGAGCTCCTCGCGGAGGAAGATCCCTCGCGAAACGTCCGCGCCGCTGCCGCCGCGGCGGTGAACCGAATTCGCAAGCCTGACTGAGCCGGAATCGGCTCGAGTCCGCTCAGCGCGGTCCGGTAAGGATTGCGGGAACGGATAGCTCCGCTCCAGCGTCGCCACGACGCCCGCCGATGGAACGCTTTGTGGGATCGGCGGCGGTTCAGGATCGTCAGGCTGCCGTCCGCTCTCCACGCATGGACGTCAGGGAGCGACGCGACGATGAAGACACTCGGATGGATGGGATCGATCTGGCTCTCGCGTTTTTCGCGTCCAGCCTCCGAGCGAGTCATCCATCGGCATGTCCTCCAGAATCCGATCAGACGAATCCTCGAGATCGGAATGGGTACGCTGGTCCGGACCGAGCGGATGCTTCGGGCGGCCGCACGGGCGGGTGGTGTGCAGTACGTCGGTCTGGATCGCTTCGAAGGCCGTGACGTCGGCGACCCCCCTGGGGTTTCGCTCAAGGAGGCGCACCGCCGGCTGCACACGCGTGCCAAGGTCCAGCTTGTCCCAGGCAACGTGGACACCTCGCTCGCCCGAATCGGAAACATGCTCGGGCACTTCGACCTCGTGCTCGTCTCTGCCGACAATGACCAGCGTCACCTGGAGCGGTGTTGGCTGTTCATCCAACGGGTTGTGGCGAAGGACACGACGATCCTGGTTGAGCCACGGGCGGGCGCTCCGTGGCGGGAGCTTTCAAGAAGCCGTCTCGAGGAGCTTGCCGCCCGCGTGGTTGTGCGGCGGGCCGGCTAACGCGAGGCCTCTGCGTGTCTCCCTGGGGGGCCTCCGCGACCATCGCGATGGGCAGGGTGTCTGCTATGATCGGATGCTTTCCATCCGATCCGCACCCCCGCCTGCCTCCGTCTCATGGCCTCCCCACGAACGCTGCTCGACAAGATCTGGGATGAGCATGTCGTCTGCTCTCCTGCTGGTGAACTGCCGCTGATCTATATCGACCGCCACCTTGTCCATGAGGTGACAAGCCCTCAGGCGTTTGAGGCCCTCCGGCTTGCCGGCCGGCAAGTCCGTCGGCCAGAAGCCACGTTCGCCACGCCGGACCATAACGTTCCCACGACCGACAGACGACTGCCGATCGCCGACCCGGTCTCCAAGCAGCAGATCGATACGCTTCGGGCCAACTGCCGGGAGTTTGGCGTGCGGCTCTTTGATCTCGGTGACGCCGACCAGGGGATCGTCCACATCATTGGTCCTGAGTTGGGGATCACGCAGCCGGGCATGACGATCGTTTGCGGCGACAGCCATACCGCCACGCACGGTGCCCTTGGGGCGCTCGCGTTCGGGATTGGCACGAGCGAGGTCGAGCATGTGCTGGCCACGCAGACGCTCCGGCAGGCGAAGCCGAAGTCATTCGAGGTCCGGGTCAACGGGCGGCTGTCCCCCGGTGTCACGGCCAAGGATCTCGTGCTCTGGATCATTGGGAAGCTCTCGACCGAAGGGGGAGCGGGCTTCGTCTTGGAATACACCGGTGAGTGCATCCGGTCGCTCGGCATGTCAGAACGTATGACCGTCTGCAACATGTCGATCGAGGCTGGCGCCCGAGCTGGCATGATCGCCCCCGACTCGACCACATTCGACTACCTGCGAGGCCGCGACTTCGCACCGCGAGACTTTGATCGGGCCGTCGCCGCGTGGGAGCGGTTGCCGAGCGACCCCGGGGCGACATACGACCGCGTCGAGATCTTCTCGGCAGCCGACGTCGTGCCCCAGGTCACGTGGGGCACGAACCCCGCCCAGGTCGTTGGTGTCGATGGCAGCGTGCCCGATGCGGGCTCGTTGGCCGATCCCGGCGAACGGGCAAACGTGAGTCGAGCGCTCGAATACATGGGTCTCGCCGGCGGGACGCTGATTGCCGATATCCCAGTCGATCGGGTCTTCATCGGCTCATGTACCAATAGCCGCATCGAGGACCTGCGGGCAGCAGCGAGTGTCGTTCAGGGATACCAGGTGGCCCCGAGCGTGCGAGCGATGGTTGTGCCGGGCAGTAGCCGGGTGAAGCGACAGGCGGAAAAGGAGGGGCTCGACCTGGTCTTCCAGGCGGCGGGCTTCGACTGGCGGGAGGCGGGCTGCAGCATGTGCCTGGGCATGAATCCTGACACGCTTGCTCCCGGTGAGCGGTGTGCCTCCACGAGCAACCGCAACTTCGAGGGGCGGCAGGGCAAGGGTGGGCGGACGCATCTCGTCTCGCCGGCGATGGCGGCCGCGGCGGCCGTTCGCGGGCACTTTGTCGACATCCGTGATTGGGAGTATCGCTGAATGGAACCGTTCACGACCCACGCTGGCATCGTCGCAGTCCTCGATCGCGCGAATGTCGATACGGACCAGATCATCCCCAAGCAATTTCTCAAACGAATCGAACGGACGGGCTTTGGCCAGTTCCTGTTTTTTGACTGGCGTTTCATGCCCGACGGTTCGCCCAATCCCACCTTCGAGCTCAACCAGCCTGAAGCGGCGGGAGCCACGATCCTCCTCGCCCGCCGGAATTTTGGCTGTGGTTCGAGTCGAGAGCACGCACCGTGGGCTTTGGCCGACTATGGTTTTCGCGCCGTGATCGCCCCGAGCTTTGCCGACATCTTCTTCAACAACTGCTTCCAGAACGGCATGGTGCCGGTGCGGCTTTCGGAGGAGGACGTTGGCGAAATCTTCCGGCGAGCGGCGGCGGCTGGTGCCCTCGGCAAGCCGTATCGGCTCGAGGTCGATCTCGAGGCATGCGTGGTACGAGACGATGCGGGCTTCGAGCGCTCGTTCGAAGTGGAACCATTCCGGCGACGATGCCTCCTCGAGGGTCTCGATGACATCAGCCTCTCGCTCGCCCACACCGACGCCATCGCCGCGTGGGAAGCAGCCCATGGCCTGCCGACGGTGGCGGGGTGACGCAATTCGTGCGTCAACGAGTCGTCACGGGGTTGATCGCGGGGGCCTGCGCAGCGATCGGCACCACGTGTCTGGCGGTTGGGCCTGATCGCACGCCCCCCAGCTCTGGCCCCGCAGCGCCGAGAGGTCTTGCGGTGACGGCCAACGGCCAGACGGTTGTGTGCATCGACGGTGCAAGGAAGGCCGTCATGGCCATGGATCCGACACGTGCAGACTCATGGCGGGATGTTGTCGGTCCGGCGGGATCCGGAGATCCAGAGCCGGTCGCGGTGGCATGTCTGGCCGGGGATGTCGTGGCTACTGTGTGTCGAGCGGGCGACACCTGGTCATTGCGAACTTTTCGGACGGCACCGGCGACGGTCGCAGTCCCGTCCAAGCCGCTCCAGGAGATTGATCTCGGTTCCGCCCAGGGAACGGGCGACGATGTCTCCGTCGCAGTGAATCACGCGCGGGGATGGCTCGTCGTGGCCGGACTTCCCCGACCGCTGCCGCCAATCCTGCGAGCCGTCGTCGCGGGCGTGCGCCTGGGCCCCCTCTCGGATCGATCATGCCCCGAGATTCCCGACGGGTGTCGGCCTGTCGCCGTCGCAGACAATCACGCTGGCGATCTCGTCCTCGTCCTGAGGCGTGCGGATCGCGACGACGCAATCGCGTTCTACGATGCTGGAGGCCGCGAACTGCTCCGGCTTCCGACTGGCATGCGGCGTGTCACTGGTATCGGCTTCGGACGGGGCGACGGGATGCTCTGGGCAGTGGGTACCGACACAGATGAGCATGCCGGCCTCTGGCGCCTGGACGCGATACTCCGTCATGGTCGCCAGGCTATCCAGCCGGTGCTGGTCGATGCGATCACGGCTCCAGTAGCTTTGATTTCGGCATCAGAGCGAGCCATTGTGGTCGTTCATGGCAAGCCGCCCCGCACCGTGTCGCGGGTTGATCCCTCCTTGCTCGAGCCTGTTGGACCCCGGAGTGCCGTGCCATGAGTCTTTCCCGCCGCGAGAAGATCGAGACCCTGCTCCGGGATGACCCGAGCGACGTCTTTCTCCGGTACAGCCTGGCGCTCGAGCTCGAGGGGGCTGGCGACTGGGAGCCCGCGTTGGAATTGCTCGAGGCCCTTGGCCGTGAGACGCCTCCCTATGTCCCCGCCCTGCAGATGGCGGGGCAGTTTCTGGCGGCCCGAGGGCTCATTGAGGATGCTCGGCGGGCCCTTCGCGAAGGCATCGAAGCGGCCCGCGGTCAGGGAAACCAGCATGCCGCCGGCGAGATGGCGGAACTGCTCATGAGCCTGGGGAGCGGCTGAGCCACGGGCACGGGCCGCCGGAGCGTCACCCGAGTGACGGCGCCGGCTCGGAGGCCTCGACGCCGCGGGTGATCGTGAACCCCATGTCTTCGATCATTCGGTAGTCGGCCTCAGGGAGTTGGCCCTTCGTGGTGAGGTAGTCGCCGACGAACATCGAATTGGCGGCGTAGAGGCCCAGGGGCTGAAGGCTGCCGAGATGAATCTCGCGACCGCCAGCAATTCGGATCTCAGCGGTAGGGTTCACGAGCCGCATCATGGCCAGGCCGCGGAGGCAGTCGCGGGGGGTGAGTCGGTCAGTGCCTTCGAGCGGCGTCCCGTCGATGGCGTTCAAGAAGTTCAGGGGAATCGACTCAACCTCGAGTGCATGGAGCTCGAATGCCATCTCCACAAGATCACGTGGCGACTCCCCCATACCCATGATGCCGCCACTGCACAGGGCCAGGCCCGCCTCACGGCAGGCGACGAGCGTTTCCAGGCGGTCGGCGTAGCTGTGGGTGGAGCAGACCTCGCCGTAATACCGCTCGCTCGTGTTGAGGTTGTGGTTCACTTTGTCCACGCCCGCTCCGGCAAGCCGCTTCGCTTGATCGGGCGTGAGGAGGCCGAGGCAGGCGCACACATTGAGTCCGTACTCTGCCTTGATGCGGGGGGTGATCGCGCACACAAAATCGATCTCTCGCTCGGTCGGCCCACGAGCGGAGATGACGATGCAGAACGTCTTCGACTGTTGTTCGGAGGCCAGCCGTGCAGCCTCCATGAGCTTGGGCGCCGAGAGGAGGTTGTATTTCGGAATCTCCGCGTCCGAGACCTTGGACTGGGAGCAGTAGCCACAGTCCTCGGGACAGAGGCCGCTTTTGGCGTTCATGAGAAAGAAAAGCTGCACCGTATTGCCAAAAGCCTTGTGGCGAATCCGGTAGGTAGCGGCCAGGAGATCGAGCAGTTGCTCGTCGGGCGATTCGAGGATCGCGAGGGCCTCGTCGCGGCTGATCTCCTCGCCAGCGAGGACGCGATCGGCGAGGGACTGCCAGCGGCTCGGGGATGTCGGGGCGGCAACGGTCATCGGGAGCGTCTCACGTGGGTACCGGAATGGCAGGTGTCAGGGCCCACAATGTAGGCAATAGTGCGGCATTGCGACACCGTCGCCTTCAGGCCAGGCCGAGCGGAAACGGGCTGAGGTTTTCGACGCCCACGGCTGTCACGAGGTAGTCGTTTTCGATCCGCAGGCCGGCGCGAAGCACGGGGTCGTAGAGCGCGGGCTCGACCGCTATGACCTCGCCCTCTTGGAGAACATCGTCCCACGAGGGATTGAGATGGGGAGCCTCGTGGGGAAACAAGCCAATGCCGTGTCCGAGGTGACTCGACCACGAGCCCACTGGGGAGTCGGCCAGCCACGCCGAAACCTCCTCATAGATCGTGCGGCAGCGGACGCCTGGTCGGGCGAGTCGTTCCACGATCTGAAGGGCCCCGCACACGCGCTCCCAGGCGGCGAGCTGGGCGTCGGTGGGGCGGGCGTCCACGGCGATGGCCCGCGCGGTGTCGGCGAAGTAGCCACGATAGGCCGGCCCAAGGTCGAGGATGAAGAGCTCGCCGGCTTCGCACAGGCGGTCACGCGGAGGGCCGCCTCGTACACCGCAGGCGTAGTCGTTGCCCGTGCCGGTGAGCATCTCGCCGCAGGACAAGACGGCCGCGGCCTGGAGCGCCGAGAACACATCAAGCTCGTTCACACCGGGCGCGACCATTCCGCGGGCGGCCTCGTACATCGTGCCGCAGGCGGCAATGGCCCGTTTGAGCACAGCCACTTCGTCGTGATCTTTGCGGCGGCGCATGGCAAAGAGTGCTGGTTCGATATCCACGAGCGCTGCGTCGCCAAGTCGCGCGGTAACATGTGGCGGACACGCGGAGAACTCGACACCGATGCGGCGGAAGCCACGGCCGGCTGACCAGTCGCCGAGAGCAGTCGAGACAGTCTCCCGCTGGTCGTTCCGAAGCGTTGACCGCCACTTGGCCTCGTACGTGCGGACGTCACAGGCGGCCGCGTCCACGGCCGGCTTGTCGGGGCAGACGAGGAGGCAGGTGCCGTCGGCCGTGAGGGCGGCAAGCGGTGCGAAGCGGTGGTCCCAGCGGTGGCCCGTGAGGTATTCGATGTGCTCCGGGAGCACTACCACAATGAGGTCGAGCCGTTCCGCGCGCATCGCTTCGAGCAGCCGGGTCTGGCGGCCTCGGCAGGCGACGGGATCGAGAAGGGGGAAGGCGCCATTCATCGCAAGGCCCTCAGGCTGGAGCCCGCGAGTGTACCGGCAGGGCCCTCACCTGACGCGGTCAGCCGGCGCTGGGCGCGAAAAAGACGGCTCGGGAACTGACCGACTTCTCGCGGCGGCGGCGGGGCCTTGGCGGCGCGATCATCCGGGACGAGAGCAGATCGGCGAGGATGGCGTCGTCAAGCACCGGATCCGCTAGTTCCATACCTGGCTCGAACGAGCCCTTGAGATCGAGTACCTCGGGGATCGGCCAGACCTCAGTGGCTCGGACTACGCACTCCACGTTCCCTACCTTCATGCTGTAGCGGGCAGGAACGAATGAATCGGCTTGGCTGGTGACCGTGGTCATGGCGTGGCTCCCTGGCGATAGGACGACGAGGCTTGTCGCCGTCGTTCCCTGAGAGAAGCACACGGCGTGCCAAACCCATCGGAGAGAGAATCGTTGGCGGACTGCTTGCCCGATCCGCAAGGCTTCTCCAGATTGATAGTCGGGGAGAGTGTTCTGGGCGGATAGAGAGGCTGGTGAAACGAGGCCGGGCAGGGCCGCATTGAAAAAGTTTCAGACGCCCTTCCCCGACGTACCACCGTCTTCGGTGGGCTTGCTCCCTCGTCGGCCGGCCCCGGTGCTGGCCCTCGTGCCCTTGCGGGCGGCCCTCGCCTGGCCACGAATGTTGTCGCGGATGCGTGCCGCCAGCTCGTAGTCTTCGGCCCGCACCGCCTCGGCCAACTGTTCGTCCAGGGTCCGCCCAACCTCGTACCGCTCCCGGACACTTTCCCGCATCTGCTCGAGCCGTCGCACAAGCTCGTCCTCGGCGTACTGGTCAGCAGCGTCATAACGAGCGAACAGGTCGCGAAACCTTGCCAGGCCGTTGTTGATTTCGCTGATCGCCATCTCCGGTCCCGTTTCTTCGAGAGCCGCCAGGGCACTGGCCTGCACACGGTGGAAGAGGACGAAGGGCCGGTACTGCTCATGCGAAAGCGTCCACTCTTCATCTGGCGAGTGCCGGTGGACGAAGTCCATGAAGGCGAGGCTATGGTCCGCGTCCTGGGCTGCCCGGCGGTACTCCCGAAGCGCCAGCCAGCAGAGGCGGCGCTGGTAGTACTGCACAAACTCGCGGTCAGATTCCGCGCACTGTTCCTGATTGAGCCGGAAGCTGTCGCCCGTGCGGACCGCTTCGCCAACCAGATAGTCGTAGTAGGTTTCCGCGCCGCCGGGCCGCTGACCATCTGGGCGAAGGTCGGTTTCCATCTGCACGACGCCCATGTCGATCCGCATCTGAAGCACCTCACGGCCGCTGCGGGCCTTGATGAGCCTGGCAGTGACCTCGCCGGGGCGGAACACCCAGGACTTCAAGAGCGTGTCGATATCGCGCGGGCTCGGCATGGGGGGATCCTTCGTCGGTTGGACCACGGGCTTCAGGGCCCGATCAACCGATTATATCAGCGGCCGATGCCCCCTTCGGTCACTCGTCGAAAACGCGGCGCAGACGCTTCGTGGAGGCCCGCCGTTTCTTCGATTCGAGCCGTGACGCTCGGGCGCCGCGGGGAACACGGGTGGCTCGGCGAGGCACGGGCGGCACCATTGCCTTCTCGATAAGGAGCGAGAGTTTTTCAAGGCAGTCGGCGACGTTGCGGCCCTGCTCGCGGTGACGCTGGCTCATGATCACGAGTGCACCGTCGGTCGTGAGCCGTGCCCGTACGCTGGCCAGGAGCCGGCGGCGGACGTCGTCTGGGACATGTGGGCAGCCGATGGCATCGAACCGCAGGATGGCCTTGCTGCTCGTGCGATTGACATGCTGGCCACCGGGCCCGGCAGACCGCGCAAACTGCCACTCGAGGTCCGACGTGGGAATCACGATCCGACGGTCCTTCGCGACGACGATGAGTTGACGGGCCCGAGGCATGGCTGATTTTCCTGCTCCAGTATGCCAAGGAGTCGTGGATGAAGGGAAACTCGTGGTGTCACATGGTCAGTGATATCGAGCGATGGCGCGGCGGATTTGTCAAGGGCGGCTCAGGCGACGTGCTGTCATGCCTGACCGCATTCATGACAACGCTGATACGGCCGCGGCGCGACAGAGTTGTCGCTTCTCTGGACAGTCTGCGCGGGCCGGTCCCATACTCTTCGCCTTCGAGGCGGGTGATGGGGCGCCGCGGATTTCCCGGTGCCTCTCCTTAGGAGTAGATGCAAGCATGTTCGACGTTTCGATCAGTCAGATGACAACCGCGCGGTGGAACTTCGCCGACGATCTCACGTGCTTCGTCAGCCACGGGTACGACGCCATCGCAGCGTGGCGGCCCAAAGTATCGGATGTCGGCGTTTCGACGGCCGCGGCCCTCATGGCCTCGGCAGGGGTGCGGGTCTCGAGCGTGCACTGGGCGGGTGGCTTCACCGGGGGGGATGGTCGCTCCTTCGACGAGTGCCTCGACGATGCCTACGATGCGATCGACATGGCCGATGGGCTCGCGGCCGGGGTGGTCGTCCTGCATAGCGGCTGTCGCGGCGGTCATACCCGTTCCCATGCCGCCAGGCTCCTGGTTCAGGCCCTCGAGGCACTCGTACCACGGGCAGCACGGGCCGGCGTGGTGCTGGCGATCAAGCCGATGCACGCCGCGGCAGGCTGCAGTTTTCTCAACCGCCTGGCCGAGGCTGTCGAGCTCGTGGAGCGTTTCGACGACGCGGTCGTACGGCTGGGGTTTGATCTCTGGCACTGGGCAGACGACCCCCACGTGGGCCCGCTGCTGCCGCGTGTGGCAGAGATCACGGCCATCGCCCAGGTGGCAGATCGAGTCGGCCCTCCAACGGCCGGGGGCGACCGCCTCCCGCCAGGGCAGGGATCCCTTCCGCTCGAGCAGGTGCTGGGCGATCTCGTTGCGGCTGGGTTTCGGGGTGACGTCGAGTTTGACCCTGTCGGCGAGGCTGTCGAAGCGATGGGGTACGACAACGTGTTGGCCGAAACTCGAGGCCTCGCAGCGACCTGGTCATCCAGGCTTGCCGCCGAATTCTCACAGCCCGTCGAACTCCCGCGGCCCCCCGCGCGGCTGGGTCACTTCCTCACAGCCGGCTCGTCCCGCCGCGGAGCTGGCTCGTCTCGCAGCGAAGGCGGTCCCTTCAGCTCCCAGGCTTCGAGCCACACCGTCTCTCCCGGCTGAAGCCCGAAGTCCTCGCGCAGCTTCTGGTCGAAGTCTGCCATGTGGGCAGCGCCATAAAAGATAGCGATCTTCCGGTCGCCCTTGGCGATCTGCTGCCGGAGGACATCGAGTGCTGCGGCATTGCGATCCGTGATCAGGGTCGAGCCCTCTTTGCCTCCAAAGGCACCTGTGATCGCGTCCATATCAGTGAACTGCTCGGCCATGAGCCGCCGGAGCCGAAGTTGGCGATCAGCCTGCGACCCGAAGAGCATGCCAAATACGTCGCTGACTCCGATCTCGCCCGCTGCCCCCGTATCGCCCCGCTCGGCCCGGGCCATGCTCTCGCGCATGAGCTTGGTGAACATGGTCCACCAGCTCTCCCCTCGCTTGCGCATGGCGGCCTCGAACTCCTTCGGGGAGAGATCGGCATGCACAAAGTTTTCCGCGGTGTAGTCGATGGCCTCGAGTTGAAACTCGAGGCCGAGCATCTTCGTGAGCCCTTGCTGGGCAGCCCCCAGGGCGCCGGCGGGGGCCTGCCCCGGCCTTGGCACTCGGGCGGTCGGCGGGGCAACGAGCTCATACAACACGGCGTCATACTCTTCGAAACGCCTGTCGAGGGTCTCGTAGTAGTCCCCGCTCCCAAGATGGACGGCTGCCACGAGATCGACTGTGATGGGCTTTCGACCGGCCCGGGCTGCGGCCTCTGGGGTCTCGCGGTACTCGACAATGGAGGTGTCGAGCGAGACAAGGTTGTCAGAATCGTCCTTTGTGAGCCGGAGGAACTCGGTCTCGGCTTCTCCTTTATGGTCCTCAGCCGCGGGCTGACGCGGCTCGTCAGCGGCCGTGACGGTGAAAGCCGCGATGGTGGCAAGCAGGGCAAGCAGGGGAGACAGGCTGAACAGGCGGAGCATGAAATGGCCTCCATGAAGAAGGGGCCGGCGCGGCCCTCTCAAGCAAGATACCCGAGATGGCCCCGCGGACTCCATGGGAGCGGCCGTGTAATCGGAGAAATCCGCAGGGTCTGCCAAGTTTCGTCAACCCGATCGATCGGTATGGCCGATACATGAGGAGCAATCCGCACAGGCGGAAAGGTTGGCTCCTGCACCACAGGACGAATAGCGATGGCTACTACACCAGGTTCAAGGCGGTTTCTTGCGGCGATCCTCGCGGCGACGTTCGCGGCTGCCGTTCCTGCGAAGGGGAACGACTGGATGCCACTCCTACCCGACCAAGACTTCTACGACTTCCAGCTCTTCGCGCCGCCGGATCTCAACAGCTATTCCATGTACAAGGAGGCGAGCGAAGGGCTCTTCTTCAACTACGACAGGCTGTACCTGGGCATCACGGTGCCGAACGTCGTGCCCGTTGGCAACACCGACTTCTTCCCGGTCGAACCGCTCAATCCCAACGTGGCTCAGCAGCTCAATTCAGCCAACGGGGGCTTTGCGGGCATCGTCATCTATGGCACGGATCAGTTCAATTTGAGCTTGGATACCAGCTGGATACGGACGAAGATGTCGTGGGGCAATCGCTACGAGGGCGGCTGGATCTACGAGGACCGCGGCATGCTCTTCTCCTACTGGGATTCGGGGCCGCAGGGCCAGGAGTTCACGACCGTCAATGAGTACGCGCTCAATACACCGGAGCAGACGTTCACCCAAGATTCAGCGACATCGGCAGCGACTGTCGGCGGCGTGGCCGTGCCCATCATCACCACGACCATCACGAGCACGAGCCCACCCCCGGACCACGCCATCGCCCAGGAATTCAGGCAGTCCAATGAGACCCGTATCGAGAGTGCTGGCGCGGCGTGGCTTATCCGACGGGAACTTGGGCGTCGCGGTTCGGGCTCAACCGTTCGCTTCGGGCTTGGTCCGCGGTTCCTTCAGCTCGCGGATCGCTATTCGATGACCTACCAGAGCTACCAGTACGGATTCGATTCGGTGGCGGGTGGGGATGTCGTGGACACCGTCACCCCGACCTCAGGTGGTGACGTTCAGACGATCAGCGGAAACTCGAGCCTCACCGGGCTCTCCGGAGGCTCGCAGCTCCAACAGGGCGACTGGGAGACCTACGCGTCGAATAACATCGCGGGCCCCGAGTTCAGCCTTCACTTCGAGTCGACGAAGGGGCGGTGGACCGTCCTCTCCGACTTCAAGTTCACGAGCGGTTTCAATTTTCAGAACATGATCTATCGAGGCTCGAACTTCCCCGCGTCGCTGTCGGCGGACTTCATTCGGAGCACGTTCACAACGGCCACCACGTTCTCGGCGGCTACCACGACGACCGCACCGGTCGTGGTGTCGGGTCAGCCGTTGTATGTCCAGGTCTTCGGGCTCGGGCAGAAGAATGCCACGAACATCGCCGAGCACCAGTTCACCTTCACGCCCATCGGCGAATGGCGGCTCGGCACCGAGTTTCGCGTGAGTCAGGCAATCATGCTCCGTGCCGGGTACACCGGCATGTGGATGGGCCAGATCGCTCGGGCTTCGGCGAACACGGCCTATGTCACGCAGACCGATATCGTGCAGCAATCGGTGGCGAATCCCGCCTTCGACCCATCGCTGCCGGTGGGCCCGACCAATACCCAGACCATCGTTGCAGATGTTCCGGTGGACTATACGCGAATTGCACCGCCAGCAGCCGCGATTCAGGACTACGTCTTGACCAACGGCATCGACTTCGGTGTCGAGATCAAGTACTGATCCGAAGATCGGCGAATCGTCCTATCAACTGCCGAAGCCCGCGTTGATCCACTCGGCGGTCGCTCCCTTGATCTGAGCGAGCTTGCCGAGCCGAGCCACGAGGGGCTGCCAGAGCCGATCGGTCGGATCCACGGCCTCGATCGGTCGTGGGAGCAGGGAAGGCAGGCCGGCTGCGTCCACCTGGGCGAACCCGAGCAAGCCGTCCATCCAGGGCAGGGTGTGGCCCTCGAGCGGCATGCCCACGACGCCTGCCACGAGGTAGCCCCGTTTCACTTGAAGGATGGCGCCGCGGATCTCTACGAGCGATCCCACGGGGACGCTGCGGCGGCATTCGAGCGAGAGTACGCGGCGCAGCATGAGGTTGCCATCGGGGCCTGCCGCCCGGCAGGCCGTGGCATAGCCGCTCTCGAGCGCATAGCGCAGCAGGCTGCCGGCGTACAGCGTGCCGTGATGGTTGGCATCGGCCGGCAGCACGAGCCGATGGGCGGTAGTTTCCGTAGCAGCCATGGGCCGCGTTATACGGGTGAACAACGAAAGGGGGAAGCGGGGAGGCCCGTGGCCACCACCCATTCGACTATGAACGCTTACCACACCGCCACGCGCACGAAAACGGGAGCCAGGATGTGCGACCGCCGGGGCCATGGATGGCAATCGTGTTCGGCACGGCGAATGCAGGATGGCGGCCGCAACCCGCATAGGTTCGCCGGCGGTGACATGCTCGCCGCCGGCGGACTTTGCGAGTTTGCTCTCGTGGGTGATGGTGCGCTGCTTGGCCGCGCAAAGCTCCTTGACGGCTGCGCGTGCCCCCGACCGGCTCCTCAGCATCAGGGGCTTTGGTGGCAAGCCTGTGAAGATAGGCGGAGGTGCGCGCTGGTTACTGCGCCGGTATCGTGCCCTTCATGGCCGAGCAGAGGAAGCGAGAGATCACTGCGAGATCTCGAGCAGGCCAGCCAAGCGTTTTCGAGACGTCGGACAGCGAATCACCGCCGTCGAACCAATGCGGTCGGATTCAGCAGCCAATGCAACAGGCGTGCCGAACACGATTGCCATGGATGGCCCGCCGGTCGTAAAGAAACCCTTAGCCCGTCCTTCGGCCATAAGCCGGGTCGATCTTGGCGAGCTCCTCCTGGACCGCGGCGATCGTGCGGCGGATCTGATCATGCGAGTGCCGCGACGTGATGAAGAAGCGGAGACGCGAGGCCTTCTCCTCCACGGCCGGGTACAGGATGGGCTGCACGTTGATCCCGCGAGTAAAGAGGGCTCTGGACAGCCGAATCGCATTGGTTGAGTTGCCGAGGATCACCGGCACGATCGCGGTGTCGGCGGATAATCCCGTGTCGAGGCCCGCCTCCTTGGCAAGCTGCAAGAAGAGCCGGGCGTTGTCTCGTAGTTTCGCGACCCGCTCGGGCTCCCGTCGCAGCAGCTCGATGGCCCCCAGTGCCGCGCCGGCGGCCGCCGGGGGCAGGCCAACCGAATGGACAAAGCCCGGCGCTGTGTACTTGAGCCAGCGAACGAGCGTGGCCGACCCCGCGATGTAACCGCCGCAACTTCCAAACGCCTCCGAGAGCGTTCCCATCCAGAGATCGACATCCTTCGCAGCAACGCCGAAATGTTCGCCGATACCTCGGCCTTGCGGCCCCATGACACCGATCGAGTGGGTCTCGTCCACCATCAGGAGGGCCTTGTTTCGTTTCGCCAGGCCCACAAACTGCGGCAGGTCGGCATAGTCGCCGTCCATGCTGGAAATGCCCTCAATGACGACGAGCACACGGCGGTACTGGGTTCGCACCTGGGCGAGGATGGCCTCGGCCGCGGCCCCGTCGTTGTGCGGGAACGGTCGGCGACGGGCCCCCGAAAGGATCGCCCCCTGGAGGAGGCTATTGTGGGCAAGGGCGTCGTGGAGCACGAGGTCGCCCGGGCCGACCACGTGGCCGATCACGGTTTCGTTCGTGGCGTGACCACCAACGAATGTGATGGCATCCTCAGCGCCGACGAGGTCGGCGATCGCCCGCTCGAGCTCGCCATGGATCGTCTTCTCACCCGAGACAAGACGGCTCGCGGAAACACTCGTGCCGAAGCGATCAATCGCATTCTTGGCTGCTGCCGTGACCGCCGGGTCGCCCGACATGCCCAGGTAGTTGGACGACGCCCAACTGATGAGCTCCCGTCCACCGATCATCGTGCGGTCGTTTGTGAGGCCCTCGTGCACGCTGAAATAGGGGTTCTCGAGGCCCGCATTGCGGACCATCACAAAATTCTGCTCGAGCGCCCGAACCTCGGAAAACTCTTCGATTCGCCATGCATCCGCAGGGATCTCACCAGAAGTCCGTGAGCCCTGCAGCTTCTCGCGGTTCTCGGCCGGCATGTGGTCGATGATCGCCTCGGTGACCTCGCGGCAGGTCTCGATGAGCGGCAGCACCTGCTCAGGAAAACGAGCGCCGAAGGCTTCCTCGAGGCTCGCGACGATCTCCATGCGCTCGAGGGAATCAAGGCCGAGCTCGACGATGTTGGTATCGAGCGTCAGATTGCCCGCCCGCTCCTTCGCGATGCGGCGGACGTGCTCGAAAACCGTCTGCACGATCTCCTTGGGCAGGTCGCGGTCGGGACGGTGGGCATGTCCCGCCTCACCGAGTGGTCGTTGGCGTGCGAGCCTCGGCAGCGCGGGAGACGGTACCACCGGCTCCGGGAGCGCCGATGCGAGCCACGCCACATGCTGTTCGACCACATTGAGCGTGCCGTCGAGGAACTGCCGGCGACAGGCATGCCGCTGAATCTTGCCGCTGGAGGTCTTTGGGATGCTGTTGGGGCGGACGAACACGATCGCCTCAACGGCCACCTCTTGCTCGCGGGCCAGCCGGCTCCGAATGGCTTCGGTCGCGGCGAGAATCTCAGCTCGGTCGTGACGGCCACGCTCGAGCTCTGCCACGATCACCACCCGCTCGCGGCCATCGTGATCCACGGCAAATGCCGCGAGCGATCCGGCCCTCACGAGGGGCGTTGCTTCCTCAACAGAAAATTCGAGATCCTGCGGGTAGTGGTTACGGCCGCGGATGATGATGAGGTCTTTGAGCCGGCCGGTGACGTAGAGCTCACCGTTGTCGAAGAAGCCCAGGTCGCCCGTCCGCATGTACGGGCCAGGGTTGGGCCGCCAGCGGGCCACCACCTGCGCCGGCGCTGTCGGGTCGGGCTCCGCGAGCATGGCGCCGAAGGTCGCCTGCGTTTCCTCAGGGCGGTTCCAGTAGCCCTGAGCGACGCTCGGCCCGCTCACCCAAATCTCGCCAACCCTGCCCGGTGGGAGCGGCTCGTGCGTGTGAGGATCAACGATGAGCACGTCCTGTCCGTCGAGCTCGCGGCCGCTGCCGACGAGCCGACGTGTGCCAGAGGCATCGTCACGCACGGTGGCCACCGTGCCGGTCTCGATCGACACCGCGTCGAAGGACCGGATGACCGGCGGCTCGAACTTCATCCCACCCGTCACCATGAGCGTGCTCTCGGCGAGCCCGTAGCACGGATAGAAGGCCTCGCGACGGAAACCGCTCACGGCAAAGGCTTCGCAGAAGGCGTCGATCGTCTCGGCCCGCACTGGTTCTGCGCCGTTGAAGGCCAGTGACCAGCTCGAAAGATCGAGGGACGCCCGCTGTTCGGGCGTCGTTTTACGGACGCACAATTCATACGCAAAGTTGGGGCCGCCGCTGATCGTGGCGCGGTAATGCGAGATGGCCTGGAGCCATCGCAGCGGCTTCTGGAGGAAAGCCACCGGCGACATGAGCACGTTGAACTTGGCACCGTAGAGCGGTACGAGAATTCCGCCGATGAGCCCCATGTCGTGGAAGCTCGGCAGCCAGAAAACCGCCGACTGACTGCGGGTGATCTCGAAAGCCTGCATGATCCGCAGGGAGTTGTGGAGCAGGTTCTCGTGCGAAAGCATCACGCCCTTGGGCGTGCCCGTTGAGCCGCTCGTGTATTGAAGGAACGCGAGGGTGTCGCCGTCGATATCCGGGCGGTCCCAGCGATCGGCCCAGGACGGAGCGAGCTCGGCGTCCACTTGCCAGGTGATGTGCTCGAGGCTCGGGGCCGTGGTCCCGAGGTGTTCCAGACGATCGACGACATCGCGGGTCGTCAGAGCCACCGCCGCATCGGCATCGGCGGCGATTGCCTCGATCCGTTCCACGGAACGGTTCTTGCGAGGCGGGTAGGCGGGTACCGCGATGGCGCCTCCGTAGAGACAGCCCATGAAGGCCGCAATGAAGTCGAGGCCCGACGGATAGAGCAGGAGAGCCCGCTTGCCCGTCATTCCGCGGTCCAGCAGCCACGCCCCGAGCGCTCGCGCCCTGCGGTCGAGCTCGGCGTAGGTGATGTTCAGTTCCTCGTACTCACCGTCGACGAGGAACGTGAACGCCCGGTCGTGCGGGCGGTATGCAGCCCGTTGCCGGAGGAGGTCAACGATCGTGGGGGCGAACGAGGCTTCTGTAGTGGGATTGGGGATCACGCTCGCACTGCCTCCGCCCTCGCTGCCGTTCCGCTGTGCCGCGGGGCGGGGCCCGTCCGGTGATTCGGCAGAGAACCCCCCAGGGGGCCACAGTTTACCCCTCCGGCCTGGACAACCGAAAGTTTCGGAACGACCGTTCCTTCCGGTTATTCAAGCAGTTTCGTTGCTGTCGGCAGCCTGGAACGCCTGTTCGAGGGCGACGAAGCGGTCGGGCGGAATATCCCCAGCCCTGGCATCGGGGCCAAGGTCCAACGCGGCAAATGCCGAAGCGACCCGTTCCTTGGCCCCCGCGCTCCCCTTGCCTCCAGCCATCCGCACGAGCACGCCACGAAGCAGCTTCCGGCGATGACAAAAAACGTCTCGGACAAAGCCGTGGAAGCGGGCGAGGTCAGCAATGGCGTGTCGGCGGGCAGGCTCCAAGTCGAGGCGGATGATCGCCGATTCGACCTTTGGCCGTGGCCAAAACACAGTCGGCGGAAGGATTCGAACAATCTCCCCGCGGCATTGAGCCCCGACCCAGACCGAGAGGGCGTTGTATCCCGCTGTTCCGGCCGGCGCGACCATCCGCTCGGCCATTTCTCGCTGGACCGTTACGACCGCTGTATCGAACGGTCGGGGGAGCGCGAGCAGGTTTGAGATCACCGGCGTAGCGACGCAATAAGGAAGGTTCGCGACGAGGAGGAGGCGGCCACTTGGCGAGGCGCGTCGGGCCTCCTCGATGGCGTCAAGCACCGCCGGGGCAAACCGATGCTTGGAGGCGAGCACGTCGCCTTCAACAAGCGTCACGTTGTCGCGATCAACGATCCGCTCGCGAGCGAGCTGAGCGAGACGAGGATCGATCTCTGCGGTCACAACTCGCGCGGCCGCCGCGGACAGTCGCTCCGTGAGTGCCCCCGTTCCTGTGCCCACTTCGAGGACGACATCTCCCGGTTCGATCGCTACCGAACGTTCGAGCACATCGAGCAGATTCAGGTCAACCAGGAAGTTTTGGCCGCGGCGGGCATTGACCGTGAAGCCCACCTCGGCGAAGAGCTTCTTGAGATAGGCCGTGGTCTGCCGTGGCTGGGATGCTTCGGGAGCGGATTGATCGGGCATGGGGGTATCGCGGCGCGTCATGGGGTTCCAGGTTCTCGTGTGGTCAGCCACCGCGCCACGTACTTGAAGACGAGATCGGTCTCGAGATTCACGCTGTCACCCTCCGTGAGCGAGTCAAGTGTGGTGGCGGCAAGCGTGTGAGGGATGAGCGCCACGCTGAATGTAGCGTCGTCGACGTCAACCACCGTCAGGCTCACCCCATCGATGGCGACGGATCCCTTGGAGGCCATCTGGGCGATGAGGGAGGCGGGTGCCGAGAAATGGCAGGTCGTCCAGTCGCCTTCGTCACGGCGGGATTCGAGCCGACCAACGCCATCGACATGACCGGTAACGAGGTGGCCACCGAGGCGGTCGGCGAGTTGCAGCGAGCGCTCGAGGTTGACATGGCCCGCAGTGGCCAGCCGCCCGAGCGTGGTGCGGGCAAGTGTCTCGGGGCCAAGCTGAAACTCAAGCTGTCCGCCATCGATTCGCACGATCGACAGGCAGCAGCCGCTTACGCAGACACTGTCACCGAGTCGCGCGTCATGCGCCATGCCGCCGCCCTCGACGATCAGCCGCACCCCTGGTGGCTCCGCCACGACGGCGGCAACCGTTCCGAGTGTTTCGACGAGGCCGGTAAACATGGGCAATGGGTCCGGGAAGCAGCAACCGAGACGGCTGTCGCCGAATTCAGCTGTAAACAGAAATGCAGAATAACCTCTCTTTCTGCCGCGTGGACGCTCGGGCTGGAAACCACTTGCATACCACCCCCACGCCGTCACAATCAGCGGCACCGGAGGCCACGGCTTCGGGTTTTCTCTTCGGGTTTTCTCTAGGCTTCGGGTTTTCTCTAGTTGCTCTCGCCCTTCCGGAGGTTCCATGTCCACGATCGTCGACATCCACGCCCGTCAGATCCTCGATAGCCGTGGCAATCCCACGGTCGAAGTTGACGTGACGCTCGCCGACGGTGCCTTCGGCCGGGCTGCAGTGCCATCGGGCGCCAGCACGGGCGCCCACGAGGCGTGGGAGAAGCGGGACGGCGACAAGGGCGTCTATCTCGGCAAGGGCGTGATGGCAGCGGTCGAGAACGTCAACACCCGGATCGCCGAGGAGCTCGAGGGCTGCGACGCGCTGGATCAGACGACGATCGACGAGTTGATGCTCGAGCTCGACGGCACGCCCAACAAGAAGGAGCTCGGGGCCAACGCGATTCTGGGCGTGTCCCTCGCCGTGGCCCACGCCGCCGCTGAGCACTGTGGGCTGCCGCTGTACCGCTATCTCGGTGGCGCCACCGCCCGCCTCCTGCCGGCGCCGATGATGAACATCATCAATGGCGGTGCCCACGCCGACAATCCGCTCGACGTGCAGGAATTCATGATTATGCCGCTGGGTTTTGACACGTTCGACACGGCGCTCCGGGCTGGCGTGGAGACGTTCCACGCGCTGAAGAAGGTGCTCAAAGACAAGGGGCTTGCCACGAGCGTCGGCGACGAGGGAGGCTTCGCACCGCATATCGCCACTTCGGCAGAGGCGCTCGAGGTGATTCTCGCGGCGATCGGCAACGCTGGGTACAAGGCCGGCGAAGAGATCGCCATCGCGCTCGACGTCGCGGCCACCGAGTTGTACGACGCCAAGAGCAATACCTACTCCATGGAAGGCAAAAAGCTCGACCCGGCCGGGATGGTGGCCTTTTGGGCCGATCTCGCGGGCAAGTACCCGATCGTGTCGATCGAGGACGGCTGCTCCGAGGACGATTGGGCTGGATGGAAGCTCATGACTGAGCGGCTCGGTGACCGTGTTCAGCTCGTGGGCGACGATCTCTTCGTGACCAATTCCGAACGGCTCTCCCGTGGGATCGCCGAGGGCGTGGCCAATTCCATCCTCGTGAAAGTCAATCAGATCGGTACGCTCACCGAGACGATCGCGGCGGTGCAACTGGCCCACCGCTCGGGCTACACCTCGATCGCCAGCCATCGCAGCGGTGAGTCGGAGGATGCCACGATCGCCGATCTCGCCGTGGGCCTCTCAACCGGGCAGATCAAGACCGGCAGCGCCTCGCGAAGCGATCGCGTCGCAAAGTACAACCAGCTCCTCCGGATCCAGGAGTCGCTTGGTGATGGCGCCCTCTTCGCGGGTGGCGATGTCCAGGCCCGTTGGCCCGGCGTGGCGTGATGCCGCTCGGTCAGGCGTCACGAGGGAAATGGTCGCGGACGACGTCGAGGAACTCCTCACGCGCCACAACTCGCGAGACGCGGCCACGGAAATCACGAGCCCCCGGGATCCCCTGGGCGTAGGCGCAGGCAAACTTCCGCATGAGGAGCGTGCCTCGGTCGACGCCGAACCGCATACAGACGAGGTCGTAATGATGGAGCACGATCTCGCGCTGCTCGGCGAGCGTTGGATCGGGCGGCGGGGTCTCGCCACGGAGGAGGGCCGCTACCTGCGCGAAGATCCACGGTTTCGCGAGCGCCTCGCGGGCGATCATGATGCCATCCACGCCGCTTTCGCGCAGGCGACGGACGGCGGTCTCGGCTGAGTCGATGTCGCCATTGCCAACGATCGGGAGCCGCGACACGCTTCGCTTGACCTCGGCAATGGCATCCCAGTTGGCCTCACCCGTGAAGAACTGATCGGCGACGCGGCCGTGGACCGTGAGGCACGCGGCGCCTGCCTCTTCGATCCGCTGGGCTACCTCGATAGCGGTCTGGCAACTCTCGGAGCAGCCGAGACGAATCTTCGCGCTGACGGGAACATCACCGCAGGCCTCCACAACTCGCCTTACGATCGTGCCCACCCGCTCGGGATCGCGAAGGAGCCAGGAGCCACTGTGCGCCTTCTCGGTGACCTGCCGAACGGGGCAGCCAAAGTTCAGATCGACGACGCTCACACGAAAGTCATGGGCCAGACGCCGGCCGACGGCCGCAAGGTTGTCGGGGTCGTTGTCCCACATCTGCACGGCCAGCGGCCGCGGTTCGTCGCGAATGCCCCACAAGCGATCGGGATGTTCGCCCTTCGCCGTCTCGAGCCAGAGGGCACTCCGCGCCGCGATCATCTCCGTGGCAAGCAGACCCGCGCCGCCAAACTCACGAACGACCTGCCGGTAGGCGTAGTTGGTGTAGCCTGCCATCGGTGCCTGGAGCACCGGAGGATCGACGACGACCGGGCCGATCTGGAGAGGGGCAACGGCAGCGGGGGGTGAGGGGCGCGCGGGCGCGGGGGCAACAACATCCATGGCCACGATCGTAGCAGCGACGTGGCGTGTAGACGCCTACTCGATCGGCACGCCGGTGACCGCTGGAACCAGCGTCGGCGGAAATGGCACAGCCTGAGGCGGGTTCCCGGGGGGCGGCACGGGAGCCATCGCGGCCGAGACCGCTTCAACCGGCTGGGGCCGCCACGCAACGGGTGCCGCAATGAGCATCGAAACGAATTGTTCGTCGGGGAGCGCAAGGTCGGCGACGGCCATGGCGTATTCGGCGATCTCGACGTTGTAGGTTCTGACCGCCTCGACAAACGCATGCTGCTGGGCCACGAGTGCCGAATGGGCGACGATGACGGCCTCAATCGGTCGCTCGCCCTGGGCGTGGTCTGCTTCGGCCATCTCCGCCGCCTTCGCGGCGGCAGCTACTGCAACCGCACGGCTGGCGAGCGCCTCGTGACGTGCCGGAAGACTCCGAACAATGGCCCGTATACGGCCGGTGGCGATGCGGTTGGCGAAGATGGCGTCGAAGTGGGCCTGGTACGGATCAGCAAGGGGGCGGTCGATCGGCCACGGAAGCGGCTCGCCCATGGGAAGACGGGCCAAGTCGACAAGCTCCTGCTGCGCGGAGGCCAAGCGAGCGCGGGCATCGGCGAGATCGGCCCGTGCGGCCGCGGTGGCCACGTCGAGCGTGGCCCGATCGTGTGGGTCAGTGCCGGGCGCGACGAACTCGAGCCGTTCGAACGCCGCGGCCGATGCGCTGACGGCGGCGTAGCCAGCGGAGACCTTCCAATACGCTTGGACAATCCAGAGCCTTCGCGAGCGATCGCCACTGCGGGCGAGCGGCTCGAGCAGTGGCATGGGGCGCGCGTAGAGCAGGGGATCGAGCGATCCGCTGACGCCAGCCAGTCGTCCCTTGAACGGTTCGAGGAGCGCCGTGAGCACTGCGGACGACTCACTGACCGGGGGGGCAGGGGGAAGAGCATCCGGCGGAGGCGGTGTGGTCGGCGCGGTGGGCGGTGTCGGTGGCGCGACAGGTGGAGGTGTGGGAGTCGCGAAAGGCTGTGATGGCGGCGCTGTTTCTCGAGCCTGCGAAGGCGGCTGCTGGCTTGGTGGTGGAGTGGGAGGCGGTGCCGATGGTGGTGGGATAACCGGTGGCGGGACGACTACGGAGGTCGTGCCATCAGCTGCCGAGGGCGCAGCGGGCTCAGACGGCGGGGAAACGCTACTGAGCGGGGGTGTCTCAGGCGGTACGGAATCAGGCGGCGCATCCTGGCCGTAGCTCGATGCGCATGCAGCCATGCAGATCGCAGCGGCGAACCAAGCCGAGAGGATGCGTCGCATGGGGAATCTCCGGAGTCGGAGACTCACAAACCCCTAGGTCAGCGTCAATGTCAAAACAGGCGGTCGGGGCAGGATGCCGAGTGAGCGCCCACCGCGGCTGGGGGTTGCCCATGCCCCGTCTGTTCGGGCGTACCACACCGCAGCGGCTACGAGCACGGGAGCCAGGATGAGCGACCGCCGGCCGGAGGGCCGGCAAGACCGCCGGGGCCATGGATGGCCCGCCGGTCGTGTAGTTGGAGGAGCGACCGCCGGCCGGAGGGCCGGCAAGACCGCCGGGGCCATGGACGGCCCGCCGGTCGTGTAGAAAGCCCGCTCCGTGCCGAACAGGCAAGCGAAGCGGACGCCTGCAGACGCTGGACAGCGCCCCGTCTGTTCGGGCGTACCACACCGCAGCGGCTACGAGCACGGGAGCCCGGAGGAGCGACCGCCGGCCGGAGGGCCGGCAAGACCGCCGGGGCCATGGATGGCCCGCCGGTCGTGTAGTCGGAGGAGCGACCGCCGGCCGGAGGGCCGGCAAGACCGCCGGGGCCATGGATGGCCCGCCGGTCGTAAAGCTAGCTAGCTTGCGGCGTCCAAATACGGGTCGTGGCTCATCTGCATATGGGCCTCGGACCGCTGTCGCTCGATGTATTCGAGGACCCGCCTCTGACGACGATGGCGGGCCTCGACGGTTCGTTGCGCGCCCTTGAAGGTCGCGAGGAGCCGCTCCGGATTACCGCCACGTCGCCATCGGAGTCTGGCGGCGATCCACGCGGCTCGCTTGGGGCCGTGGGCCGTGGTAAGGATGTCGTCATCGAGTGAAACGTACTGCCGCCATGTGCCGGGGTCGCCCTGCCGGCCGCAGCGGCCGACGAGTTGGCGGTCGATTCGTGCTGAGTCGTGGAGCTCGGTACAGATGACATGGAGCCCACCGAGCTCGGCCACGCCTTCGCCGAGCTTGATATCAGTGCCGCGGCCGGCCATGTTCGTAGAGACCGTGATCTGACCTCGCTCACCCGCCCGCGCCACGATGTCGGCTTCCTCGGCGATGTGCCTTGCGTTGAGGACGGTGTGTGGCAGGGCGGCGGCGGTGAGGAGCCGCGAGAGCTCCTCAGACTTGTCAATCGATCGCGTGCCGATGAGGACGGGGCGACCATCGCCGTGCAACTCGCGGACTTCGTCTACGACCCGCATGAACTTCTGGACAGAGTCAGCGGCAACGACGGCCGGCAGTCGGCGGCGAATCGCTGGCATGTTGGTTGGCACGACATCGACAGCCACGTCATACGTGCGGGCGATCTCTCGCCGGCTGGTGGCGATCGTGCCGGTCATGCCCGCCAGATGCGGCCAGCGAGCGAAGAGATCCTGGATCGTGATTCGCGCTGCGTGGCCCGACGGCACCGTGACCGCGACGCCCTCTTTGGCCTCGACCGCCTGGTGGATTCCGTCTTTCCAGGTACGGCCTTCGGCAGCCCGTCCCGTGAACTCGTCGATGATCACAATCTCACCGTCGCGAACGACATACTGCCGGTCGCGGAGGTAGAACCGCCGTGCCTTACAGGCCCGCTCGACCGCGTCGTAGATCGCAAGCAGGCTCGTGGCGTTGATTTCCGGAGGCCGGTCGATGGCTCGCACCCTCCCACGGCCACGGCCGAGCAGCTCGCAGGTGTGTTTGCGAATGTCCTCTTCAAAATCTTCGCCAGGCTCGAGCTCGGCGGCCACCTGGGCCCCGAACCGAAAGAGCGCCTGCTCGGCGGCCTGGGCCTCGCCCGGTGGTGACGCAATGATGAGCGGGGTTCGGGCCTCGTCGATGAGCACGTTGTCGGCCTCGTCGACGAGGGCAAACCAGTAGGGCCGTTGGAGAAGTTTCGTGGCCTCACCGGCAGTCTTGCCGGTGAGCATGGCAGCGAGATCACCGCGTCCCTCGGTGATCTCTCGGTTCATGAGCCGGTCCTTGAGAAAATCAAACCCGAACTCCTTGGCCGTGCCGTAGGTGACGTCGGCAGCATAGGCTGTGCGCCGCTGATCAAAATCCATCTGTGACTCGACAATGCCAACCTTCAGGCCGAGGGCTCCGTAGATCGGCTCCATCCATTTAGCATCGCGGCGGGCGAGGTAGTCGTTGACCGTGGCGAGGTGGGCGCCTTTGCCAGCGAGGGCGTAGAGCACGAGGGGAAGCGTGGCGACGAGCGTTTTTCCCTCGCCGGTTTGCATCTCGACGATCGCTCCTTTGACGAGCGCCGCGCCGGCCAGAAGCTGAACATCGTAATGCCGCATCCCCAGCCGTCGGCGGCCGGCTTCTCGGGTTGCGGCGAAGCTCTCGACCATGAGGGTGTCGACGGGCTCGCCCGCTTTGGCACGGTACGACAGGGAGCGACCGAGTCTGCGGAGGGCAGCGTCATCGATCGCCTCCATCGCGGGGCCGAGTTTCTCAACCTCGCGCACGACCCGCCGCGTCGCCGCCGTAATCGCCGGCCGCGTTCCCGGCGCGAAGCCTCCGAGCCAATCAAACATCGGTAGGAACCTCCATTGGCATCCTACCTGCTGGAGCTCACAACGAGGGTGCTACCAGGTCAGTTCGTGGCCGGACCGGCCTGACGAGCCCATGACTCACTAATAACTTGGGAGAGACGGAGGGGGGGTTGCGCGGGCAGGTGGCAGCGAGATGGCGCTCGTTGCGAACGGGTTCCAGGTGGTCGGAGACGCGGGGGTCTGCTGCGCGGGTGGCATCTGCTGAGGGTACTGCTGGTTCGGCGGCATCTGCGATGTCACGGCCTGCTGAGTTTGTTGGAAGCCGTTGTTGACTTGCTGCTGCGCGTTCTGGAGCTGGGTGTTCACGCCCTGCTGGTACTGGTTCGCGGTGTTTTGAAGCTGCTGGTTGTACTGCTGTTGTTGGTTGGCGAGCGTCTGCTGTGCCTGATTCGCGTACTGTTGCGGCTGCGCTTGGAGCTGGTTGGCGTATTGCTGGGTTTGAGCGTTGACGTTTTGCTGGTACTGGTTCGCCGAGCCTTGGAGCTGCGCACCGTATTGCTGGAGTGATGGTGGCTGCGTCGCTGGTGGCTGTGACCACGACCATGAATTCGTTGGTGGAGCCGTCGGGCTCGCGCCTTGCCACTGGGTAGCCGGGCCTGGAAGCGGTGGCGCTGTCGGAGCGCCTGCGGGTGGGGCACCGGGCATGGGTGGTACACTCACGTTCGGTGGATAGGCGGCACCCTGCGGTGTCGGTTGCCAGTTGCCATAGGCTGCCGGTTGGCCGATCATCCCAGTAGCGGGTGGTGGCACGGCTGTAGCCTGTGGCGTTTGGCAGCCGACGGTCGCTCCGAGCGCGACAAGGGTGAGGGCCAAGCCGAGAGTCTCAAGAGAGTGGCGGGTGGCTGGCACAGCTGAGGCTCCGCAGGTGGGCGGTTTGGCAGAACGCGGTCGGTCCGGAGAATGGGTGGGGACGATAGCGACTCTGGCAGGCTGGTCTAGGTCATTTGTCTCGAGCCTCGCGATCGACCGTCCCAGTCTCCCCAGGTTGCCTTGTTCGTGACGATTTCTTCTTTACGAGGCGCAGGTGCGACCGTGGCGGATGGCCTCCGCCAGGAGGCGATGCGGCTGGGGTTCGCCAGGGTTGGCATCGCTGCGGCCGCGGTGCCGCCGCACCACGGCGAGTTTCAAGGTTGGCTCGAGGCAGGTCGCGCCGGGGTCATGAAGCCGTGGCTCGCGCGGCATGAACCGCTGCGACGGAACCTGGAGGCCATCCTGCCAGGCGCTCGGAGTGTCGTGATGCTTGCGATCGACTACGCGATCGGCGCGGGCCCAGGCCGTGAAGACCTCGACGCAGGGCACGGTCGCGTGGCCCGTTATGCCCGGGGCGAGGACTACCACGATCTGCTGCGCGAGCGGCTCAACGCGCTCGCCACGTGGCTCGAGGCGCGGGTACCGGGCACCCGCGCCCGCGGTGTTGTCGATTCGGCACCCGTCGCCGAGCGGGATTTTGCCCAGCTCGCTGGGCTGGGCTGGTTCGGCAAGAACACGATGCTCATTGATCCCCGTGCCGGAAGCTATTTTCTGCTCGCAACACTCGTCACCGACCTCGAGCTTTCGGTGGACCAACCACTCGAGACCGACCACTGCGGCACCTGCACGGCCTGCCTCGACGCCTGCCCCACAGGAGCGTTTCCGGCGCCGAGGATTCTCGATGCCACGAAGTGCATCTCGGCGATCACGATCGAAGATCACGGCCCGATTCCGCGGGCGCTTCGCGAAGGCGTTGGCGATTGGATTTTTGGGTGCGATATCTGCCAGGAGGTATGCCCGTGGAACCGGCATGCGCCGGGATCGAAAGAGCCTGCCTTTCAACCAGGCGATGGTGAGTCACTCGACTTGGTCGAGCTTCTCGGGCTCGATGATCGGGGGTTTCGCGAACGCTTCCGCGGTTCGCCGATCCTGCGAGCCAAGCGACGTGGGCTCTTGCGGTCAGCCGCGATCACGCTCGGCAATCATCCGCATCCGCCTGCCTTTCGCGCGCTCGCTACCGCCTCCGCGGATGTCGAACCGACGGTTCGTGGTGCGTCGGCGTGGGCGCTTGGCCGTTGGATCATGGCCGGGGTGATGGTGGCGGAAGCCCGCAGGGTATTGGAGCCGCGGCTGGCGATTGAAATCGATCCCGAGGTGCGAGCCGAAGTTCTCGCCGCGCTCGATCCGTCACCAGCCCTGCCCTACTCGCCGCAGTTGTGAATCTCGTCAATGTCGGCCTCGGGATCGCGGCCCGGCCCGTCGCCGGCGTAAAAAGAATCCAACACCGCTTGCCAGCCGGCAGCATCCTTCACCGCCACAAAGGCGTCGCGGACAGCCCGGTGCTCCGGATGGCATCGCGCATATTTGATCGCGAATTTCCGCATCGAGCGGCCCGCTGCATGTTCGCCGTAGAGTTCCTCCGCGAGCGACCAGTGCTCGTGGAGAACGTTCCGCTGCTCGTGAATCGTGGGCAGAGGGGGCAGAGGCCGACCTTCCAGGAGCGCCAAGGCTTGCCCAAAAATCCACGGGTTGCCAATGGCCCCACGGGCGACACTCACGCCATCGACGCCTGTCTCTTTGAGCATCGCCACACACGCGGCGGCTGAAAAAAGATCGCCCGAGCCGATGACCGTGCGGTCACCGGCATGCCGCTTGACCTCAGCGAGGAAGGCCCAGTTGCTCGGGCCTACATACCGCTGCTCGACAGAGCGGCCATGGACGGTGATGGCCGCTGCACCGCGAGAGAAGGCGCCGTCGAAGATCGTAAAAAAGTTGTCGCGGCTCTCGGGTGTGTCATCGAGACCCCGCCGCATCTTGAGCGTGACGGGCACGTGCGGTGGTACCGCACCACGAACGCGGTCGACAATCTCCAGGGCCGTGGCCGGCTGGGACAAGAGATACCCGCCCCGGCAACGGCCGAGCACCTTCTTGACAGGGCACCCAAAATTGATGTCGACGACGTCGTAGCCCTCGGCCACAAGTCGCTGAGCCGCCGGGGCAAAGTGGTCGGGGTTCGCGCCCATGAGCTGACCGCCCACCGGATGTTCGTCGTCGGCGAGGGCGAGCCGCGGGGGCGTTTTACGGCCGGGCTTGGCCGCGGTCACGAACTGATCGAGGAGGACTTCGCCGAGCGCGTAGGCCGCACCGTGCCGACGGGCGAGCACCCGCATCGCTCGATCGCTGTACCCCGAGAGGGCGGCCTGCACGAGAGGCGAGGCGAGCTGCACGCTGCCGATCGAGAGCGGCCTCGCCTGACAACCCGCAGTCCCCTCGCTCGCGCGAGGGGCTTTTATGACGTGCGTGTCGCCTGATACAAGCCCCCGGGGGTAGCCGGGGGACGGTGGTTGGCCGGCGTCCAACTCTTCGCTCACGTGAGCACCGGGCACTGGTCAAACCATGTGCGGCCCTGCGCGGCCATCCATTCGACGCTTTCCATGGGCCCCCAGAAGCCCGGCTCGTACTGGGCGATTGCCGGGAGATCGCCTGAGCCCCAGACCTGCACAAAGGGGTCGATGATGTCCCACGACTTCTCGACCTCGTCGGCACGGGCGAAGAGGCTCGCGTCGCCATGCATCACGTCAAGGAGGAGGGGCTCGTAGGCCTCGGGAAGACGCCCAGCGAACGCCCGCGAATAGCTGAACTCGAGATCGGTGTAGCGGAGCCGCATGCCGTCGCCAGGCATCTTCGTATGGAACTGAAGCTGGATACCCTCGGCCGGCTGGATCTGGATGACGAGGCGATTGGCTTCGCGATGAAACGTCGGGCGGCCGCCGGCAAAAAGCTCGAGCGGCGGCTGGCGAAACTCGATCACGATCTGCGTTGTGCGGCAGCTCATAGCCTTGCCGCTGCGGAGGTAGAAGGGCACTCCCTGCCACCGCCAGTTGTCGATTTCGAGGCGAATGCCGCCGAATGTAGCGGTCTGGCTTCCCGTTGGAACCCCCGGCTCGGCGAGATAGCCCTGGTACTGGCCCCGCACACTGGCTGCCGCGATCTCGCAGGCCGCGAGCGGGCGAATCGCCTCGAGCACCTTTACTTTTTCGTTCCGCACGGCGGTGGCGTTGAACCGCGCGGGGGCCTCCATCGCCGTCACCATCAGGAGCTGGAGGAGATGGTTCTGCATCATGTCTCGAAGGACGCCCGCGCTGTCGTAGTAGGCGGCCCGCCGGCCGACTGTCACCTCTTCGGCGACCGTGATCTGCACGTGGTCGATGTAGCGACGGTTCCAGATCGGCTCGAAGATGGTGTTGGCGAACCGCAGCGCCAGGATGTTCTGGACCGACTCCTTGCCGAGGTAGTGGTCGATGCGAAAGATCTGGCTCTCGCGGAAGACCGCGTGGAGCCGCTCGTTGAGGGACCGTGCCGTGGCGATATCGGTGCCGAACGGTTTTTCGATGACGATGCGTCGAGGGGCGACGGTCTCATCTGCCATGCCAAGGGCACCGAGTGCGGCGACAACCGGCTCATAGAACTGTGGCGCGGTGGCGAGGTAATACACTCGAGTCGCTGGGGCACCTTCGAGAGCAGCCAGCCGTTCGCCGAGCCGCGCGACATCATCCTGACGGTCGATGTCACCCGGTTCGTAGTGAATCGACGGCGCGAAGGCTGCCCAGGCGGCCTCCTCGAACGGCTCGTCGCCGGCGTGCTTGGCGGTCGACTCGCGAAGGCTCGTTCGCCACTCGGCATCTGAGAAGGGCGTTCGTGAGAACCCTACGATGCGAGTGTCGGGCGGAAGCGTTCCAGCCCGTGCCAGGTTGTAGAGCGCCGGCACGAGCTTGCGACTCGTGAGATCACCCGAGGCACCGAAGATGACGATGGTGTGCGGCATCAGGTCACAGCCGCATGCCGGTGAAGCCGCCATCGACGTAGAGCTCGGCACCCGTGATAAAGCTGCCGGCGACGGGCGCACACAAGAGCAGCAGCGCTCCAATGAGCTCCTCGGAGTTCCCGAAGCGGTTCATCGGGGTTTGGCCCATGATAGACGCGGTCCGCTCAGGCGACAGGATTTTTCGATTTTGCTCCGCTGGAAAAAACCCAGGGCAGAGCACGTTCACCCGTACGCCGCGGGGCGCGAGCTCGCGGGCGACGTTCTTTGTGTAGTTCACGACCGCCGCCTTGGAGGCTGAGTAGATGAAGACCTTGGAGAGGGGCTTGTCGGCCGAGACGCTGCCGATATTGAGGATCGAGCCGCCGCCGTGTTCCGCCATGTGGGCTCCAAAAATCTGGCAGCCGAGGTGAGTGCTCTTGAGGTTTGTGTCGAGTACCTTCGCGAAGTCGTCGTCGGGGATGTCGAAGTAGGGAATCGACGAGTTCACGCCGGCACAGTTCACGAGGATGTCGGCGCGGCCAGTGGCCTGGACCGCGGCTTCGAGAAGGGCGCGCACGCTCTCGCGGTCGATGGCATCAACACTCACGAACGTGCCGTCACCGCCGCCGGCCTTGATGGCATCGACACGAGCAGCGCCGCGGTCCGCACCGCGGCCAGCGACCACGACGAAGGCCCCCGCTTTCGCGAGGCCGTCAGCGAGCGCGCCGCCGAGAACGCCCGTGCCACCGACCACGACCGCGGTGCGGCCGGTGAGTCCAAAGAGATTGTCGAGATAGGCGTTGGCCACGATCATCCTCCCACGAGCTTGCGAAGATCGAGCCATTCCGTGTGGAACGTGCCGGGTTTGTCGATCCGCTGATAGGTGTGCGCGCCGAAGTAGTCCCGCTGGGCCTGAAGCAGGTTGGCCGGAAGCCGGGCATGACGGTAGCCGTCGTAGTACGCCAGCGCCGTCATGAAGGCCGGCACGGGGATGCCGAGCATGGCGGCAGTGGCCACGACATGTCGCCATGCGTCCTGGGCCGCGGCGAGTGCATCCCGAAAGTAGGGAGCGAGCATGAGGTTTTCGAGACCAGGATCGGCTTCGTACGCCTCGACGATCCGCTCGAGGAATTGGGCACGGATGATGCAGCCGCCCCGCCAGAGCATGGCAATCGAGCGGTAGTCGAGCGGCCACTCGTGTTCCTTGGCCGCCGCCGCGAGCTGCACGAAGCCCTGGGCGTAGCTTGCGATTTTTGACGCATAGAGCGCCTGGCGGACCTGGCCGACGAATGCCTTGGCGTCGCCTTCAAGCTTCCGATCGGGGCCAGCGAGCACGCTCGATGCTCGCTGGCGGGCTTCCTTCATGGCGGAGAGGCAGCGGGCGTAGACCGCTTCCGTGACGAGCGTGCTTGGCACGCCGAGGTCGAGGGCATGTTGGCTCATCCATTTGCCGGTGCCCTTGGCGCCGGCGGTGTCGAGAATGAGATCGACGAGATCGCCACCCGTGTCGGGATCCTTGACCGTGAAGATGTCGCGCGTGATCTCGATCAAGTAGCTGTCGAGCTCACCCTTGTTCCACTCGGCAAACACCTCGGCGAGCCTCTGGTTCGAGAGCCCCGCCGCCTGCTTGAGCAGCCAGTAGGCCTCGCAGATGAGCTGCATGTCGCCGTATTCGATTCCGTTGTGAACCATCTTCACATAGTGGCCGGCGCCCCGCGGGCCGACCCAGTCGCAGCAGGGGATATCTCCATTGGGGCCGACCTTGGCGGCGATGGCCTGGAAGATGGGCTTGACGATCGGCCAGGCTTGGGCCGATCCGCCGGGCATCAGGCTCGGGCCCTTGAGGGCGCCTTCCTCGCCGCCCGACACACCGGTGCCCACATAGAGCAGGCCCTTCGCTTCGGCCTCGGCCGTGCGGCGTTCGGTATCCGAGAAGAGCGTGTTGCCGCCGTCGATGAGGATGTCGCCCGGGGAGAGCAGGGGGGCGATGGTCGCGGTGAGCTGGTCGATGGCGGGGCCGGCCTTGACCATCATCATGATCTTGCGCGGAGCCTTAAGCGACGCGACGAGGTCTTCGAGCGAGTGACAGCCCACGACATTTGGCTGCTTGCCGCGGTCTGCCATAAACGTGTCGGTGACGCTTGTCGTTCGGTTGTAGACGGCGATCCGGAACCCGCGACTGGCAATGTTGAGAGCCAGGTTTTCGCCCATCACGGCCAGGCCGATCAGGCCGATGTCGCAGGTTCCCTCGTTCGCCATGCTCAAAACGCTCCTTTGGGGCCAGGCTTGCCGGTCGGTCGGTCGCTCCCGCACGAATCCGGGGCAAAACCGATGAACCGAGACTATATCGGCAGTGGTTTTCCGCGGCCACTGGTGCCCCGAAGAGACCGAGGAGCGGAAGAATTGAAGAACCGGCCGCGCCTTGGCCGATCCCTAGGCATGACCTGATCGACCCGCGTGCAAGGCACGACCGGTCGGGTTCGAGTATCCGGCAGACCTTGACCATTTTGCCTGAACTGCCGTAGCGTGACAGAGGCTGGCTCACTGCTGGCCGCCAATATTCGGCTCCGTAGCCAAGTGGCTAAGGCAGCGGATTGCAAATCCGCCATCGTCGGTTCGACTCCGACCGGAGCCTCTTGCTCGAAGACCCTTGAAAACCCCCGGAAACACCGGGGGTTTTCTCGTTTTCGGGTTCGCGATTCTCGCTCGGCTCGGCATCGCTACAAACTACCGAGAGTGCCACGCCGTGCCCCCGGCGATGTCTGCGAAGACTCGCTCACCTGGGGTGAAGCCCGCGAGCCATTCCCGCACCGGCTCGACCAGAGCCTCGGGCAGCGGTTGAAGGTCGTGCCGTCGCCGCTTGGAATAGCCGGCCGCCACCGAGCAGATCGGCGGCTCGGCATCGAGGTCGAAGCTATCCGTGGTCAGGCTTCGCAGCTCGTTTGCCCGGAAGCCCGTGGCAGCCGCGAGCGTGTAGCACATAGCCCGCACCGGGCCGGGGGCACTGTGGTCTGGCGTGGTTCGCCCTTCGGTCACATCGAGCAGCCATCGCACCTCATCGGCGGTCATCTCTCGCCGGATGTGCCGGCGGTCGGTCGCCGCGTTGAAGAGCCCGAGGTCGAGCAGGGTATCTTCCGGGGACTGCCGCTGTTTCCAGAGCCACCGCGAGAAGCCCTTCACGCTCCGTAGGTGGGCGTTGCAAGTCGAGAGCGATGCCCCCTTCCATTGCTTCTTGGCGCAATCGGCCGGGGGCGGGTTCCTCATCGCAGACACGGCAGACAGCACCGCGGGAGCCCGTAGCTCGGCAATCCGCTCGATGCCGGCCGCCGCGAGGATCACCGAAAGATGCCGCTCGACCGTCTTCACGTGTTTCTCAGTGTTCCCGGCCGCACGTAGATGCTCAATGTGGGCCGCGGCATGCTCGGCAATCGGTCGGCGGGCCGCCTTGGCGAATCGCTCAAGAGCAGGATCGAGCAGCCCTGCCCGCCGTTTCATGGCCTTCGATTCAAGGTCGCGAGCCAGTTGCTTTGCGGCATCCTTGTCTCGGCATCGGCTCGATACCTTTCGTTCATGCCCTCGCTCATCGACGTACTTCACCGTCCACGTTTCCGCCTCGACCCGGATGCCCGAGCCATCCTTCGAGAGCGGGGCACGATGCTTTCGGCCGGCGGTGTCGGTCCATTCTGCGACTCGCTCGCTTTTTCGCTGGATCACCCGAGCCCCGGCCGGCATCGGTCGAGTCTTCGCACGCTTGAATACGCTCGCCATCACTCACCCCTTTTCTTTCGTGCGGGGCGGCTTGGCATCGGCCACGATGTGGAGCCCGAGCAGGTCCGCGAGTTTGTCGATGCTCCCCATCCCGAGCCCACGCT
>ENA-ORBV01002449-ORBV01002449.1-microbial-mat-metagenome-genome-assembly--contig:-NODE-2449-length-39127-cov-6.295903_pt1 | contig 39127 bp, 31 predicted proteins | sample MGYA00237777_ERZ505514 | MGnify/ENA primary metagenome ERZ505514 (study PRJEB26160, sample SAMN06269048) | microbial mat metagenome | isolation source: Oligotrophic lake microbial mat | place... | reverse complement strand
GATCTACACCTCTCTATTCGTCGGCAGCGTCAGATGTGTATAAGAGACAGGCCCGGCCCAGTGCCATCGTCGTGCGCAGTTCGTTGATCTGCCGCGAGATGCGGCGCAGCGACTCCCGCTCGTAGGCGTCGAACTCGATCAGGTCGCGGTTGATGTCGGCGAAGTCGGCGGCCGAGCGGCGAATCACGGCGTCTCGATCCACGGCGTTGCCGCCGGTCAGCGCGACCGGCTCGCCGGCGGCCGTCCACGCGCTCACCCTGGCCCGGATGCGGTTGATGCGATCGAGCTGGCCAGAATCCCGCACGTTTGACGACAGCATCGCAATGGCGCCGCCGTAAATGCGCCGATGGTCGTCGCGGCGTTCACGCAGGGCCGGTGCGCCGGTGAGCGAATAGGCCAGGTGGTTGGTGCGCGCTTCGACCAGCGCGCGCCACATCGTGCCGTGCAGGTTGAGGACTTCGGAAACGCGGGCTTGTTCAGCGTCCATGCGGGCGCTGGTGGTGTAGGAAACAGCGATGAGAGCGATCGCAGCGGCTGCGAGTATGTAGATCAGCCAGAGGCCGATGAACGCCCGCGTGCGGATTTTCACGGGGTCTTCGCGGCGACGATGTCCTTGACCTGCTGTCCGAGTGACAGGGCGTCAAACGGCTTGGTCACATAGCCCGAGGCCCCAAGGCTCAGGCCGCGTTGGATCTCGGCCTCCTGCGACTTGGCGGTCAGGAAGATCACGGGAATGCCGGCGGTGGCCGGATCGGCCTTGAGCTGTCGGCAGGTTTCAGGGCCGTCGAGTTCGGGCATCATCCAGTCAAGCAGCACCACATCGGGCGGCTGCTGGCGGATGGCATCGAGGGCTTCCTGGCCGTTGCCGACGACTCGCACGGTGAAACCCGCACGCTTGAGCGACAGCCGGGCCACCAGCTGAATGTCTGGATCGTCCTCGGCCAGAACCACCGTGAGGCTCATGAAGCGGCGCTTTCGACGCTGCTCTCGGTCGCAGTGACTGCGGAGGGCAGCGGCACAGGTAGCGGCACGGGTAGCGGCGCCGTTAACGTCGCGAGCTGGGCGGCCAAAATAGAAGCCACCGCGACGCACACATCGTCCGCCTTTCTACCCGGTTGCATTTCAGCCGACAGCACACCGACCGGCCCAGAGGGACCGCACATCGGAACGGCAAGAGCGGCCCCCGCCGAACCGACGGCCAGGCTGATCTTCGGCGCGTTGTCACGCAGCGCTTCAGCGGTGAGGTTCGCGCTTGTGCGATCGATGGCGCCAATCCGCGCGACGACCCGTGCATCGAAGCCATGGGTGGCGACGGGCGACAGCGAATTGCCGTCGTTGGAGGTGACCCACACGATCAGACCCTTGGCGCCAATCACCTCACCCGCGCGCGCCAGTGCGCCCGACAGCGCACCGATGTCGGTGAGTGTCGACAGGTCGGCGCAGATTTCGGCGACGATCTTCAGGTCCACTGTCTGCGGCGGCGGTGGAATGACGAGGGGCTCGATCTCCGGGATCGGCCCGCCTTCGCGCCCGAGGGGCGCTTCGGCGAGGTCTCGCAGGAGCTCCGCAGAATCCTCCGGAGCGGAGGCGGACTTCTTCAGCGTGTCGGCCAGCTCTTGGCGCCATTCGCCAGGCTCCTGCGCGACTGGCTTGACGTGGCCGGGCACCAGCAGCAGCGCCACGATTGACCACAAGGCGACGCCGGCCGCGGCCAGCATGGCCTGCTCCTGGCGAAGACCGGCAGTGGTGGCGTCGGCCTTATCGCGCAGTGCCTGGCGGACAGACACCACCTGCTCCGTTACGGCGTTCAGCAGATCGCGGACTTCCGTGAACAGCACATCGCCAGCCAACAACAACTCGCCGCGATCGACGTATTGACGCGCGCGCTTGTCGGCGGCGGTGAGCTGGTCGATGCCATCAAGGGAATCGGAGAGCGAACGACCTGAGCTGGCCACCGCGGCATCGAGGATGGTCAGGCGTTCCTGCAGCGTGTCGAGCATGGTGCTGACGCGGGCGCCCCAGAACTGGGTCCCCTGGCTGGGCGCGACATAGGCATACATCGACCCACGCACGTCGAGCAGGGCGGTGAGGGTCTCTTCGACCACCTGATCAGTGGCCACGCCGTCCTGGCGCGCCAAGGCCCAGGCTCGTTCATCGGCCATTGCGCGGTAACCCAGGCCTGCGGTGGCGAGCAGTGCGACGACGAACAGGGAGATACGGACCGAACGGCGTCCCATGGTGGGAAGAATAACAGAGGGCGGCACTGAAGTGCCGCCCTTCTGGCACGACGGCTACTCGGTGCGCGAGATTTCGTCAGTGACGAGACGAAGCGGGATCACGGTGGACTGAGCCATTTGTTCCATCTGGACGTTATGGCCCTTTACCGGTGGCAGGTCCTGGAACATGGTGTCCCACTTCCAGCGCTCCATCGGGTTACTGGCCTTCAGCCAGTGTTCCGCGCTGACGGGACGGTTGAATACTGTTTCGGTGAGGACGGAATATTCAGGCCGTGCCGACATGAACGCGGCCACGTCGGCGCGCACCTGTTGCGAGGTGGTGTAGGTGTAGGGCAGTCCGAGGGCGGCGGCCACGCTGGTGAGAATCTGCCAGTCTTCCACGGCCTCACCGGGGGCGTTGATCGCCTTCGAGGCGGCCTGCACCATGCCCTGGTCGTTGGTATAGGTGGCGTCCTTCTCCACCCACGCGGCGCCCGGGAGCACGACGTCGGCCATCTTCGACAGCTCCGACTGCAGCACACCCTGGAACACCACCACCGGCACGCGGCCGGCCTGGCGCGCTTCAATCAGCCAGCTCAGGTCGCCCATTGAGCCCTCGGGGCCCGGATCGAGGATGTAGAGCACCGACACGCGTCCTTGATCGATGGCGGTGCGCAGGCCCGACAGATCGGCGTCACCGTCGCCGGTCACGGCGAGGCCGAGGTCGCGCGCGCCGTTGAGGTTGGGCGCATCCACCGCGGAGACGCGGAACTTGGTGTTCGCGGGCTGCTGCTTTTCGGTTCGGCGCCACGCCACGTGCACGTGCGACGCGCCACCCTCGCCCTTGAGATCCTCGGCGAGGCGCTTCAGCAGGAACATCTCCTCATGCGCCGCGTGCGCCGAGGCCAGCATGCGCACGGACGAGGGGTCCTTGCGCCCGGCCACGTTCAGCAGATCGCGAACCCGCATCAGCGCGTCCTTCCACGTCGCCACTTGCTGCACGCCGTCCTTGGTCAGGATGGTCGGCTTCTTCAGGCGCTGCTCGCCTTCAACCCAGAGGTACTGGAAGCGGCCGATATCGCACATCCAGAAATCGTTGACCGCGGCGTTGTAGCGCGGCGTGACGCGCGCCAGCCGCGCGCCCTTGGCCCACTCGGGCTTGGCCTTCAACCACGCCGTCGTGCTGCAGCCCTTCGAGCACAGCGTGCAGGTGGTGTCGACCGCGTGCGGGTTGTCCCACGGGCGCGAGCGGAAGCGGTACTGCTTGGTGGTGATGGCGCCGACCGGGCAGACGTCCATCAGGTTGCCAGAGAGCAGCGAGTGGACGCCCTGTTCGTTGAAGGTCGCGATTTCGCTGCCGTTGCCGCGGTTGATGGTGCCGATCTGGGCGTCGCCATCCACTTCGGCCATGAAACGGTTGCAGCGCGTGCACAGGATGCAGCGGTTGCGGTTCAACATCAGCGTCGGGCCGAAGTCGATGTCGGCCTTCACGCCCTCGCCGTCGAATGTGCGGCGCGGGAAATCCATGCGGCTGGCGTCGTTGCCGAACGCATACGAGAAGTCCTGCAACGGGCACTCGCCGCCCTTGTCGCACACCGGGCAATCGAGCGGGTGGTTGATCAGCAGGAACTCGAAGACGCCCTTGCGGCCTTCCACGGCCTCGGCGTCTTGCGTATGCACCACCATGCCCTCGGCCACCGGCGTCGAGCACGACGTCTGCAGCTTGGCCATCTTCTCGATCTTGACCAGGCAGACGCGACACGAGGCGTCGATGCCCAGACCGGGGTGGTAGCAGTAATAGGGGACCTGGATGCCGGCCTCAATGGCGGCCTTGAGGACCGACGTGCCCTTGGGCACGGACAACTGGCGGCCATCAATGGTCAGCGTGACGTTTTCCATGACCTTGGAATGATATCTCACGGACATGGCCGGGATCCGGGATCCGGGGTCCGGGATCCGGGGTCCGGGGTCCGGAAAGACAAGCGCACTTTTCGAGCGGATCCCCGATCCCGAGCCCCGGGAGCCCGGGCCTACTGTCGTTCGATCACCGCCACCGCGCCGCCGTCCTGGTTGGCGTCGACCGACCGGAAGGCGCCCGTCAGGGGAATGCGCTGTTCGGTGACGGCCTCGGTAAGGGTCACCAGGTGCTCGGAAGTCTTGCCGTCGGCGTAGGTCACGGTCACCAGCACCGGGACGTCAAACACCTCGGCGGCCTGCTCGAATCGCACCACCAGGTCCTGGCCGTCCTGGGTCGAGCTGAACCGTAGCCGGGGGATGGACGAGTCGTAAATCCAGCGCTCGAAGAACCGCTCGAGGTTGCGGCCGCTCTCGGTCTCCATGGCCTTGCGCAGGTCGTCGGTGCCGGCCTTCTTGAAACGATTGTCGGCGTAGTAGCGCTTGAGGCCGCGGAAGAAGTGCTCGTCGCCCACCAGCCGCCGCAGCATGTGCAGCACCGCGGCGCCCTTGTTGTAGACCAGCGCGCGGAACACGCGGCTCTCACCCTTGATGTGGCCCAGCCGGTAACCGAGATAGACCGGACCCTGATCCGAGGCCTCTACCGCCCAGCGACGGAACTGGCGCAGGATGTCGCGAAAGGCGTCTTCGCCACGCCGTTCCCGGGCAAACAGGGCCGCCAAATACTGCGCGAAACCCTCGCTCAGCCACTGCTCGTGGTAATTCTTCCACCCCACCGCTTGTCCAAACCACTGATGCGCCAGCTCGTGGGCCATGAAGAACTCAGGGAAGCCCGCAAAGGCCGCCGGATCGCCGCGCCAGTTGTGGGCGGTGATCGGCGGCGGGTTGTTGATCATCGCGAAATAGCCCGGCGCGTGACCACCCGGCAAGTCGTCTTCGACCATCGCAATGGTCATGGCGTCGTATGGCACATCGCCGGTCAGCGACGCATATAGCCGCAGGATGTCAGAGGCCAGCGCCACCGTGTCGCGCGACTTGACCTCCAGGCGGCGATTGGCCTCGACCGTCAGCCGCACGGTGTTGCGTGCGCCAACCGGCGGCGTGGCCAACGCCAGCGCCTGCACCTTGGCGATCTGCTGCGCCAGCGAGTCGGCGGGCACGGCGATGAATCGGGGACTGGCGACCGGCACCGAAATGTCGAGCGCCACCGTCGCGGCATCAACCCGGTTCATCTTGCTCACCAGCATCGCCAGATAGCGCAGCGGCTGTGGCGAGTCGAAGGTGTACGAGACCCTCGGCACGCTACGGCCCGACCCTTCAACTGTGGCTGGCGCCGCCGCTGAGGGCGATCCAGGTTCCAGTATGCCCGACGCGACGACGGCGTGGTCGGCCGGCACCGTGATGCGCATGCGCGCGCTGGCGTAGTCGGTGACCTGCGCTTGCGGATACCAATAGCTGCGATTGCTCAACAGCCACTTCGGCTCCGCCGGCACAAACGGCCGATCGTCTGGCTGCGAGTTGCGTTGCCCTTGCCCCACCGCCGTGGCAGGAGCCTCCGCCGCCATGATGGACAAGTCGTGCGACCTGTCCTCCGTAGCGGTGGGGTCGCCGACCGCCAAGGAGGATTCATCCTGAATGCCCACGCGCGGCAGGCGTCCGGAATAGTTGAAGGTGAGCGTGAGCGGGAAGTCGCGCGACACCGGCGACGGCAGGTTGATCAGAATGCTGTTCTGGTTGCGCACGCGCAAGAACAGCAAGCGCCCGAACTCGTCGCTGCTCACCGACGACACATTCAAGGTGTCCGCAAACTTCATGGTCAGGACGCCGAGCGTGTGTGACTTGACGCGCAGCTTGACGCGCGTGCGGCCTTCCATCCACTCGCGATCGGGAAACACCTGCGCGTCGATGTCGTAGTCGGTGATGTCGTAGTCCATCAGGTCGTCTTCGTCGTAAAACCGCCCGCGGCTCGACAGTTTCTGCTCTGAGGCGTAGGCCGCGATGTTGCGACGCCGGGCGCGCTGGAACAACGAGATGTCCTCGGGTTCGCCGCTCGACCGTGCATAAGTCAAGGCCTCGAACCGCCGCGTCCGCACTTCGGCGACAAAGTCGCCAGGCTGCGGCAGCAGCGACCACACTTCGCGACTCAGGTCACTCAGGTCGAGATTGAACGACTTGGCGACGTCTTCGGCGAAAATGCCCTGCCCCCGTCGCAGTGTGCGCGGGTCGACCGGCGCCGGCGTCAGCACCGCTTCAGACACCCGCTGTTCGAATTCGTACGGGTTGATGCGGACAAACGCCATGGTGAACGGCGTCTCAAGGGTCTCGCTACCGGCGAACAACCGCAGCTGGCCGCGTTCTTCCTTCGGCGCCGGCTCGAACACCATGGTGCCATCGCCGATCAACACCAGCGCGGTGACGCCCTCCGCCGTTTCAGCCACGAACACGTCGCCCGCCGGCAGCTTCAAGGCGAAGTCGACCGAGGTCAGCACCAGGTTGCGCGCGAGGTACTGCTTGTCAGCCTGCAGCGACAGCCGATGCAGGCCATCAATCGACGCCAGCCGGTCTTCGCTCTGAATACGCCAGGGCTGTGGGCCAATCTCATCGCCACGCGGGCGGCGAATCTCGAGGCCCCACGTTGCGATGCGACCGCGCTTGCCGGTCTCCTGGAAGACCTCAAGCACCAGCCGATAGCCTTCGCCCGGCAACGTGCCCGGCAACCCGGACCGATCGCGCTCCTTGACGACGACGCGGGTGATGCCTTGGGGGACCATGGCGTCGAAGAACTGGAGCGACTGTTCGCGATCGGCGAGCGGTGACAACAACTCGATCCAGCGATTGCGATCCATGGTGGCAATGGTGGTTTCCACCGCCTGGATGAAGGCCTGCAGAGACAGTTCTTCAGCGTCTTGTGCCCGCGCGGGCACTTGTCCCGCAACCGCAGGCGTGGCGCAGAAGACGATCAAGACAAGAAAGCGTGCCAGCATTGCGACTCTTGCCGGGATCCGGGATCCGGATGCCAGGAGGGCGGCACTTCAGTGCCGCCACACAGCTAGCCTACCGGAATCGCCAGTCTACTTAGAACCAAAACCGTGAGGTCGTCAGCGAGACGCTGGTCACGGCGATGACGCTCAACCGCATCGAACACCGCCCGTCCCAGGTCTCCGGCGGCCGCTTGTTGGTAGGCGCCGGCGTAGAGCGCCAGGGTGCGCTCAAGACCAGCCTCGTCGAACGGGGTGCCGTCGGGGCTTTCCGCCTCGGTGAGGCCATCGCTGTACATCAGCAGCGCATCACCAGGGTTCAGGTGCACCTCGCCGGCTTCGTACTCGCTGGCTTCGAACATGCCGAGGGCAATGCCACCGCTCATCAAGCGTTCAATCGATCCATCGTGCCGGCGCAGCAGCGGAGGGGTCTGACCGGCGTTGACGAACTCGAGGCGGCCGGTCGACGGGGTGTAGGAGGCCAGGAACAGCGTGATGAAACGCGAGGCCGGCGCGTGCCGCGCGACCTGCAGGTTGAGGCGCTTGCAGAGCGCGGGTAGCGTCAGGCCTTCATCCGCGAGCGTGCGGAGAATGGCGAGCAGCAACGCCATGAGCAGCGCCGCCGGACTGGCCTTGCCGGCGACATCGCCGAGGGCGACGAGCACCGTGCCATCGGGCTGCGGCAGGATGTCGTAGAAGTCGCCGCCCACCGTGTTGGCGGGCTTGGTCAGTCCGAAGGCTTCGACGCCGGGACCCGACCACGTGCCCTCGGGCAGCATGGCCTGCTGAATTTCACGGGCGACTTCCAGGTCGCGCTTCAGTGAGAGCCGGTCCGCGACTTCGAGCAGCACCAGCAGGTTCATCAGCAGGAAGCCGCCGAGCAGCCACAGCGTGCCGTCGCTGAACAGCGGCGCGGGCACCCGGATGTTGATGAAGAACAGCGCGATGGGAATCGGCACCCGCACCAATCCAAAGCCACGGAACAGCTCGATCAGGCCAATCACCGAGAACGCCAGCGACACCACGTACATCAGCCGGCGGGCCGGCGACAGGCGCATGGTGAAGGCGAGGAAGAACCCCTGCGCGTACTTGATCACCTTCTTGAACCACGGCAGGCCTTCGAGTTCGGCGGTGTTAATACCCCTGGCGAAGAACTGATAGGCCTCAGGCGTCTCGCGGGTAAACAACTTCCCCAACTCGTCGGAGGTGAGGTCGTGGGTGTACCGCTTGAAGAACGCCTTGGGCATGGATCGGCTGCTTAGCTCTTAACTCGGACGTTAGCTGATCACTTCAAGTTCCCGGCCCACCTTGGCAAACATGTCCAGGGCGTACTGCAGATCCGCTTTGGTGTGAGTGGCGGCGACAATGGTGCGCAAACGGGCCTTGTCGCGCGCCACGGTCGGGAAGCCGATGCTCTGGGCGAACACGCCCTGGGCGAACAGGGCATCTGACATCTGCCCCGCCGTCGCCGCCTGGCCGACCATCACCGGCGTGATCGGGCTTTCGCTGAGGCCGGTGTTGAAGCCGAGCGAATCGAGGCCGGCCTTGAAGAACCGCGTGTTGTCCCACAACTGCTCGATCCACTGCGGCTCGGTTTCGAGGACATCGAGCGCCGCGATGCAGGCGGCGGTGACCGCCGGCGGGTGCGAGGTCGAGAACAGAAACGGCCGCGCGCGGTGATACAGGAAGTCGATCAGCGCGCCGGTGCCGGCGACGTAGCCGCCGAGCACGCCAACGGCTTTCGATAGCGTGCCCACCTGGATGTCGACACGGCCGTGGCACTGGAAGTGGTCGACCGTGCCGCTGCCATACTTCCCAAACACCCCGCTCGCATGCGCATCGTCGACCATCATGATGGCGCCGTACTCCTCGGCGATCGAGCACAGGTCAGGGAGCGGGCCGAGGTCGCCTTCCATCGAGAACACCCCATCGGTGATCAGGATCTTGCGCTGCGCTGCTGGTAAGTCCTTCAGGATCTTGCGCGCGGCGTCGACGTCCTTGTGCGGAAACACCTTGATGGCGGCGCGGCTCAGCCGGCAGCCGTCGATGATGCTGGCGTGATTCAGCTCGTCCGAAATGACCACGTCGTCCTTGGTCAGCACCGCCGAGACGGTGCCGGCGTTGGCCGCGAAGCCGCTCTGGAACACGACCACCTTCTCCACGTGCTTGAACGCCGCCAGTCGGCGTTCCAGCTCCATGTGCATTTCCATGGTGCCCGAGATGGTGCGCACGGCGCCGGAGCCAACACCAAACCTGGCGACGGCATCGAGCGCGGCCTGCTTCAGCCTCGGATGGGTTGCGAGACCCAGGTAGTTGTTCGACGACAGGTTGACGACCGACTTGTGGTCGAAGGTGCAATGGGCCGCGGCTTCGCCTTCGAGAATGCGGAGCTTTCGGTACAGCCCCTGCTCTTTTAGCGACGTGAGTTCGGCGTTGAGGAATGAGAGCGGATCAGCGCGCATAAGTTCCTAGTGGAGCGTATCAACGAAACCGACGGTGTCGGCAGCATTGCACATCGAGGTCATTGGGTCCGCTCCGCAGGAACGGCCCACTCCAGATACAAACCAAACTCCACTAGGGTATCGCGTAGAGCGCGTCGTTGTCGTCGAAGGTTTCCAGCAGGCGCGCGCCGCGCGCGGCAAGCCACGCCTCGACCGCCGCAGCGTCTGCCGGCCTGGCGAACGCCGCTGGATGCAACACGACGTGCGTCGTACCCGAGTCGACGAGCGCCTGCCAGGAGGCGTCAGGATGGGCGGTGACGTTCCGCAGGCGCGCGACGCGGGCGCTGTACTCAGGCGGAAAGGAGCCGCTGTAGCCGTTGGTGATGGGCTTCCAGTGCGACGCCGCGTAGTAGACATAGCGAATTTCCCACGCGGCATCACCGAATGGAAACTCGGTGATCGCGGAACCGGCCGGCAGCGCCGCTACCCTGGCGTAGACCGGTGGGACACCGTCGCCCACGGTGCTGTGTCCAAGCGCTGAGGCGGGATAGACCCGAGCCGGTGGCATGGCCTCGTTCTGCGCCCACGTGCGATTCAGGTCGATGGGAATGGCCGCGCCTTCGACGAGGATTGCCAGTCCAACCACAGCCAGCGATGCCGGGACTAAAGTCCCGGCCCTGCGAGTGATGACCGCCACGCCGTAGCCGGCCATCACCGCGAGAAACAATCCGGCCAGCATGGCGTAGCGCGCCGGCACGCGCACGCCGTTGAAGCCGGGGACGTACTCATAGAGCACGCCGTACAGCCCGAAGCCAGACACCGGCGAATCGCCGGCCTTTGGCAGCGGCCCCAACGACAGCCACATGGCGAGCAGTGTCGCCACGGCAAAGAACATCAGCGGCGAGCGCGACGATCGCGCGGCGGCCGATCGCGCGCGCGGCGACGCCACCAGCAACGCGAGCGCCACGGCCGCGAACTGCCACATCAGCCGCTCCGGAGTGCGGGCGCGAATGGACAGGCCGAAGACGTCGATGTTGAAGCCGCCGAAGATCACGGCGCTGACCAACGCCAACAACTGGGCGACCACGGCAATGGCGAGGAGCCAGATAACAGCGCGTCGCCACCATGGCGGCGTCTGCGCCGGCGTGGTGGCGTCAGACCCGGTCGCCGACCACAACGCGATCATGGCAACGAGCGCGAGCAGCCACGGCACAATACCGAGAAACGTCTCGCCCTCCGGTCGCGTGTAGTACCGCAGCGACGAGCCGAACAGCCGCACGCTCTCCGACGCCGTGACGTACGACCAGACGTTGGCCGAGAACTGGACCACCTCGGCGAATGGCCGTGCGAACCCGAACAGTTGTTGTGCCTGCGTGTAGGGAAGGAGAAAGGGCAGCGTCAGCATCAGTGTGACGCCAGCCGCGCCACCGAGGCCGGCCCAGAGGCGTACGTCGCCCAGCTGCCGCAGGGCCCACATGCGGTGGATCGCGAACAACGGCGCGAACGGCGCGAAGTACAGCAGGTAGTAGCCGCACGACCAGTTCTGAAGCACCAGGGCGCCGGTACCAAGGACCAGAGCGCGGTATGCCGGGATCCGGGATCCGGGATCCGCGATCCGAGTGACGAATCGATTCAGTCCCCACAGCGCAAATGGCATCCACTGCGAGCTGAGCACCTGCAGGTGTGGCACCGAGGCAATGCGATACGGCAGAAAGCCAAAGACCAGTCCGGCGATGAACGCCGCGCGACGGTCGCCGGTGAGATCGCGCACCAGCAGGTAAGTGCCGAACGCCGACAGCGCGAACGTCGAGACGAACAGGAGGTTGTAGCACAGGATGATGTTGCCGGTGAGCCAGTAGATCGGCAGGATTTGCAGCGACTGTCCGAACAAGTGTTCCGAGAACGCCAGCGCCAGCGGCGACGGATGAAAGATGTTGGCATCCCAGTACTGCGACCAGCTCATGGCGCCGGTCAGCAGGTGCGGAATGTGCTCCGCGCCCCACGCCAGAATCCACATGTTCAGCAGCGAGTCGCCGAGATCGCCCGGGACGTCGCTCCCGAGGCCGAGTGCGAGCGGCCAAGTGAGGGCAACTGAGATTACGGAATACGCAAGAAACGCGGAAAGTGAAGCAGGTTGACTTTTCACGCGTCCTTGTCGGCAAGCACCAGCTCTTCGAACAGCACCTGCAGAATCGCCGCGGTCGGCACGGCGAGCAGGGCGCCAACGAAGCCGAGCAGGGCGCTGCCGATCACCAGCGAAGCAATCACCGTGACCGCGCTCAGTCCCACCTGCTGGCTCATGACCTTCGGCACGAGCACGTTGTTCTCGAGTAACTGCTGCACGAAGAAGAAGATCGCCACGGCCAACCCCAGGCCAGGCGACACCGTGAACGCCACCGCCACCGCTGGAATCGCTGAGAGCAGCGGTCCAATCATCGGGATCATCTCGCCGATCCCGGCGACCACGGCCAGCACGAAGAAATATGGCACGCCCATCAACCCGAGGCCGATTGCCGAGGTCACGCCGATGATCAATCCCAACAGCATCTGACCACCCAGCCAGGCGCTGATCTTCCCAGCGGCCAGCTCGCACACGTCCGAGACGCGACGCCGCTCGGACTTGGGGAACAGGCGAACGAACACGCTGAACACATCCTTGGCATCGACCAGCAGGTAGAACGTCAGCAGAAGAATTGTGACCAGGCCGAAGATGCCGCCGACAAATCCCCACACCGCGAACAGCGCGGTGGTGACCGCGTCACCGCCGCCAGCCGGCGCCTGTTGCAGCAATTCCTTGTAAGAAGCTCCCGCGGAGATCAGGCCCCATTGCTCCAACTTTGCTTGCAGCAGGTCGAGTCGTTCGGGCAGTTCCTTCCAGAACTGCCGGCCCTGCTCCACCAGGATCGGCACGGTCGCCCAGCCAAGGGCGGCGATCGATCCCAGCAAGGTCGCGTAGATCACCAGAATGGCGGCCGGGCGTGGCAACCGCCGCTTGCCGATGCGCAGCCACCGTTGGCGCTCGATGATCGCAACGAGCGGCGCGAGGCCGGTCGCAAACAGTGCGCTGACGTAAATCAGCAGCAACTGCGAGCGGACCAGGTACAACGCCCACATCAGCACGATGCCGACGGCCGTGCAGAACACGGCGTAGCGGACCAGCGCCCGTTGGTCAGTTGCCAAGAAACTCCTGCGTAAACGCCGCGACCTCGTCATAGATGGCGCCGAGTTCAGTGGGGGTGGCCAAAAAGACGATGCGGAAGAAGCCGTCTTCGGGGGCGGTACCGAAGCCGGAACCGTAGACGCAGAGAATGCCCTTCGCGCGCAACAACCCCAGCACGTAATCGACGTCAGTCTTGCCCTTGGGCAACGCCACCTTGGGCATGGCGTAGAAGGCGCCGCGGGGCGCCACGCACGACATGCCGGGAATAGCGTTCATGCGCGCCGTGGTCAGCTCCGCGCGCTCACGCAGATCGCGGCGGAACGACACCTGGTGCGAGCGATCGCCCGTGAGCGCAGCGGTCACGGCGTATTGCATGGGACCGGGGCTGCAGAGGCGGCCGTCAGCAAGCTTCTTGATCGCGGTCAGGGCGGGATCAAGCCGCGGTGATGAGCCCACGGCCATCCACCCGGCGCGCCATCCGGGCGCAAGATACGCCTTCGACAGGCTGGAGTACGAAATGATCGGCGCGTCGTTGTCGAGCGCCGCCATCGGCGGCACCGCACCGTCATAGGCGAGGTCGCCGTAGACTTCGTCGGCGAGAATCACCAGGCCGTGTTCGTCCGCCAGGTCGATCAGCGCACGGCGCATGGCCTCGGGATAAATCGCGCCAGTGGGGTTGTTCGGATCGATCACGACGAGCGCGCGGGTCCTGGGATTGATCAGGCTGCGGATGTGATCGAGATCCGGTTGCCAATCATTCGTGTGATCGGTGCGGTAGTACGCCGGCTGCGCGCCAATCTTCGCCAGCACCGCCGTGTACAGCGGATAGGTGGGCGAGGGCACCAGCACCTCTTCGCCCTCATCGACAATGCCGGTGAGCGCGAGCTCGATGCCTTCGGAGGTGCCCGAGGTAATGAGGATGCGATCGGCCGACACCTTGACGCCGCGCGCGACGAAGTCGGCCGCCGCCGCCTCGCGTGCCTCAGCAATGCCGGTCGAGGCGGTGTAGCCGTTGTGCCCATCGCGCATCGCCTTGGCGACCGCATCAATCAGATGAGGCGGCGTCAGGAACCCAAACTGGTTCGGGTCGCCGATGTTCAGGTAGCGCACCGCCATGCCGGCCTGCTCGACCTTCTTGGCCTCCACCACGATGTTGCGGATGGCGTAGGTAAAGCGATCGACTCGCTTCGCGGTTCGGATCGGTGCGGTGGTCACGGTCATGAAGAGGGGATCTTAATCCCGATGGTGATTTCGGGGGCCTGGCCCCAATCATCCCCTCTCAGACGTCATGTAAAAGCTACACGGTTACACCCATTCGGGGCCCACCCAACCTCATCATTTTTGGTTAAACTGCTGAATCAAAATGGGTTACCTGATTGGCAAGAAACTTGGAGGTAGGTTGGGCGTGCGGCGGTTCCTCCTGGCCTTCGCGATGCTCAGCCAACCCACTACTGGCTGGGCGCAAGAGGCATCGGCAGGCCAGCCGGGGACGCAGGCCACGTTTCGTTCGGGAGTTGACTTGGTCACGGTAAGCGCAACAGTGCGCGACAACAAAGGGAAGCTCGTGACCAACCTCAACAAGCGGGATTTCGAGGTGATCGATCGCGGCGAGCGCCGCGTGATCAGCGAGTTCCGCTCCGAACGGGCGCCGTTGAGCCTGGCGATTCTCTTCGACGCGAGCGGCAGCATGGATGTTGCCGACCGCGCGACCGCTGCAAAATTTGCGGCCTTTCATCTGTTGAATGCCCTGGATGAAGGCCGCGACGAAGCCGGGCTGTTTGCTTTTGACAGCCGGCTACGCGAGGTGGCCCCGTTTACGGTCGATACGCGTGCCCTTAAAGGTGCGCTGGGGGAGGTCGACCCATTCGGGGCCACTTCGTTACATGACGCGATCTCCGCGGCAGCCGAGCGGGTGGCCACCAGGCCCATGGCCCGCCGCGCGGTCGTGGTGCTGACCGACGGCATCGACACGGCAAGCGTGTTGTCACCCGCGCAAGTCTCGGCGAACGCGGCGGCCATCGACGTCCCGATCTACATCATCGCTACGGTTTTGGCGATCGACGATCCGGGCTCCGATCGCGCCACCCCAGGCTCACAGCGGCAGGCCCCTGCGTCGGTTGGCACCATTGAAGACCTCGCCCGTTGGACCGGGGGGGCGCTTCACTACACCAGCACCTCGGCCTCGGCCCTGAAGGCTGCGCGCGCGGTCGTTGACGAACTGCGCCACCTGTATCTGATCGCGTTTGAGCCAGGCGCCGCACCGGGATGGCACCCGCTCGAAATTCGAACGTCGCAGAAGGACTTTGTGGTGCGGACTCGTGGCGGCTATGTCGCAGGGTCTGGTGGTCGATAGCGAGTCGAGAGCTGATTTAGTGATCTTGTGATTTGGTGGTTTGCTGATTTGTCGGGTGGATGTTGTGAATTGGCGATCTGGTGATTTGGGTCGCAAGGAGAATTGATTATGCGTAACTCCCTGTTTGTGGTCGGTGTGTTGGCGGTGGGGTTGATGGTGGCGCCGGCGTGTGCTTCCAAGGGCTTCGTGCGCACCTCGGTCGGTGAAGTCAACGACAAGGTCGGCACGATGGGCAAGTCGCTCGAAGAGACGCAGGAGCGCGTGCGCACCGCCGAAGGCCGCATTGGTGAAGTGGACTCGAAGGCCGGCGCGGCCGCCGATTCCGCCTCCAGGGCCAACGCCGCCGCGGCTGACGCCGCCACTCGCGCCGCCGAAGTCGGCAAGACCGCCGAAACCCGCGCCGCCGGCATCGAAGCCGAAACCCGCAAGCTGATCTTCGAAACCGTACTCAGCGAAGATCAGGGCAAGTTCAAGATCGGCAAGGCTGACCTGCCCGAAGACGCGGCGATGGCGCTCGACAGCATGGTCAACAACCTCAAGGCCGACAAGAAGGCCGTGTGGGTGGAGATCGAAGGCCACACCGACAATGCCGGCGACGCGAAGTACAACGAAGCGCTGGGCCTGATGCGCGCCGAAGCCGTGAAGCGCTATCTCTACGAGAAGCACCAGGTGCCGCTGCACAAGATCAACGTGATCAGCTACGGCGAAGCGAAGCCGGTGGCGCCGAACAAGACCCGCGACGGTCGCGCGCAGAACCGCCGGGTCGTCATCAAGGTCCTGGCGTAAGACCCCTACAGCGCTTCACACGGCGGCCCGATATTGCCCTGCATGAGTACGCCAATGCGAGGCAGTGTCGGGCCGTTCGTGTGTCTGGCCCTGCTTGCCACGGCGGCCAGCGTCGCGGCGCAAGACGGTCCTGGAATGGGGATTGGGCCGCGCGTCACCTTTCAGGCTGGCGAGCAGGCTGTCCCAGACTCCTCTGTTCTGCGCGTCCTCGGTGGACAAGTGCGGATGCGCCTGACCCCGAAAACCGCGGTCGAGCTCTCGGCCGACTACGAGTCGTCGCTCGATGCCACGCTTCGCGAGCGGGTGAAGAGCCTGCCCGTGCAAGCGTCGGTGATGATGTTTCCCGTTCAATCCAAGGTCGCGCCCTATGTCCTCGGCGGAATCGGCTGGTATCGCCAGTCAATCGCCAACGGCGGCGACACCCTGGCCATCCGCAAAGTTGGGTACCACGCTGGCGTCGGCGCCGAGGTCCGCGTAGGGCGACGCGTCGCACTGCACGGCGACTACCGCTACACCCGCCTCCGGATTGGGGACAACCCGCCCGCACCTGGCCAGCCGGCCAGTTCCGAGGTCACGGCCTCGTCGATCGCGACCGCGCTGTCCCTGCTCTCCAAGCTCGCCGCGCTTCAGGAATCGCTCAAGGTGTCCCACCAGGGCTCCATGTGGAACTGGGGCATGACGTTCTTCTTCTGAGGCCGGGATCCCGGCGCTGAGTTACACTTTTCTCTGCTCATGAAGCTCAGCGTCGTCATGCCTGCCTACAACGAGCAGGCCACCATCCGCACCATCGTCGCGCGCGTGCTCGCCGTCGATCTCGGTTCCGTCGAGAAGGAACTCGTGATCGTGGACGATGGGTCGAAAGATGGGACGCGCGACATCCTGAAGGAACTGGACGGCAAGGACGGCGTGCGCGTGCTGTTCCAGCCGCACAATCAGGGCAAGGGCGCTGCCGTGTGGCGTGGCATCCGCGAATCGACCGGCGACATGGTGATCATCCAGGACGCCGACCTCGAGTACGACCCCAACGAATATCCCGTGCTGATTCGGCCGATTCTCGACGGTCAGGCCGATGTCGTCTACGGCTCGAGGTTTCTCGGCCACGCGCGTGGCCACCGCGTGCTGTACTTCTGGCACTCGGTCGGCAACCGCCTTTTGACGATGCTGTCCAACATGTTCAGTGACTTGAACCTCACCGACATGGAGACCTGCTACAAGGTGATGCTGCGGACGTTCGCCGATCGGCTCGACCTGCAATCGAAAGACTTTGGCATCGAGCCGGAGATCACGCAGAAGATGGCGGCGATGCGCGCGCGCATCTACGAGGTGCCCATCTCGTACAACGGCCGCACGTATGAAGAGGGAAAAAAGATTGGCTTGAAGGATGCCTTCAAGGCGGTCTACACCATCCTGCGCTTCTGGCGATGGCAGCCGAAGAACTGACAGGAGACGAGGAGATCAGGAGAAACGTTCTCTCCTGATCTCGCTTCACTCCTGAACTCTTCCTCTACTGAACCCGCTTCACCTGTCCGCGGATCTCGCCGCCGGGGTTCGCCGTGCTGTGCACGTTGACGTAGATGTTGTCGAGCAGCAGCGCCTGGGTGAAGTCCTCCCAGGAATTGATGCCCTGCGCGGCGCGCGGCACCAGGTCGGTCGCCGACGCCGTTCCGGTAATCGCGAAGTCATTCGAGATGTTGGGCTGGACCGACGTGAAGTTCACGACCACCGGTCCGGACACGCCGACATCGCCGACGTGGAAGTGCGCCGCCGTGGTGCCGACGGGCATGTTGTAGACCTCGATTCGATAGGTCACCACCCTGGTGACGGTGTTCAGCGTCACGGTGGCCGTGCCGGCCGCACCGGTCACGACTCCCGGCACTTCGTCTCCTCCACCCAACTCCGCCTGCAGGGTCACCGTCTGAGCCTGGGCCTGCGTCGAAATCAACAGCGCAAACACGCCCGCCATTGCCAAAGTCATTACACGTTGCATCTCTTTCACTCCTTTGTCGCCGGGAAAACCGTGGCGCGATGTCGAACAAGCAGGATGCGAGCCATAATCTAAGTGCTGTGTTTGGTTGTGCTTAGGGCTGCAGTGGCGTTGGAATCAGTTACGCTGCGCGAAAGTGTTTACGGGAATCGTCAATCTCAGTCCGTCACTCCGCTCGCAGTTGTTCAGACGCGTCCAGTCGCAACGCCCGGCGGGCGGGAAGCCAGGCGGCCAGCGCCGCGACCGACAGCATCAGGACTGCCGAACCGGCCAGCGCCGCCGGGTCGTTCGGGCCGATGCCGAACAGCAGGCCACGCAACAACCGTCCGGCGGCAATCGCCAAGCCGACGCCGACGCCGATGCCGATCGCGGTTTGCAGCAGGGCGCCGGCCATCACCGCTCGGACCAGGCCGGCAGGACTCGCGCCGAGCGCAACGCGTACGCCGAGTTCCCTCCGGCGGCTGTGGAACCACGCCGCAGTCAGCCCGTGAATGCCGATCGCGGCCAGGATCAGCGCCAGCAACGCGCAGGCCGTCAGCAACAACGAGACGAACCAGCGGTCGGCCCGCCCCGCCCGTGCCAGGTCGTCGATGGTGGTCGCATCGAACATTGGGAGGTTCGGATCGACACCTGCGAGCGCGCGCCGGAGCGTGTCGAACATCGGCTGTCCGCCGCGTCCGGTCCACAGCGATTGCCGCCATTGGCCTGCCGACACCCGCACCATCACGGTGGTGAACGGATGACTGAACTGAAGCGCCGGCTGATATACCGCGGGCCCTGGCGCCTCGTCCGGCGGCCAGTAGGTGACATCGCCGACGATCCCGACAATTTCGGCCACGTCGGGGTCGCCGTCGACCTCTTCCGGCAGCTTGATGCGCAGGCCAATCGGATCGCGATCCGCGAAGAACTGGCGTGCCGCTGCCTGGCTGATCACCACCACCGGCGCGCGGCCCCGCCGATCGTCGGCCGTGAACGCCCGTCCGCGCACCACCGGAATCTTCAGCGCGCCGAAGTGATCGGGACCGACGCGGTGCCAGCCAGTCACGAACATGTTGCGCTCCGTCTCGGGCCAGCCTTCAACCGAGAATCCCAACCGGGCGCAGCGCGATCCGAACGGCGTGCACTGGCCGGTGGTAATCGCCTCGACGCCGGGCACCTCGCGCAGGCCGGCCAGCAGCCGATCAACCAGTACCGGCCCGGCGCCGGGCCGCTGCACGGCCAGATCCTCGGCCACTGAGAACGCGATCACGCGCGATGAATCGAAACCGGGATCGACGCCGTCCAACGCGTTCACGCTCCTCAGCACCAGGCCCGCCGAGGCCACCAGGCTGAGCGATGCCGCCACCTGCACCACCAGCAATGTGCGTTCAACCAGGCCCGGTCCCCGTGTGGCGCTGCGATCGCCGCCGCTTCTGAGCGTCGATAACAGGTCGGCACGCAGGGACGGCCAGGTGGCCACTAAGCCCGCCGCCGCCATGGTCGCCAGTCCGAGAACCGCCACGATAGCCATTACCGCGCCATTGACCTCGAGCGTCGCGAAGGTAGCGACCTGACCGTAGTCGTTGCCGGCGTTGACCAGCCCGCCGGGCACCAGCAGCACCACCAGGTCCCTGGTCCAGGCTGCGAGAAACAGCGCCGCTGTGAAACCGCCGACCGCGACCAGGGTCATCTCGACGCCGACGGCTCGCACCACCTGAAACCGGCTGGCCCCCACGGCCAGCCGCACGCCGAACTCACGTTGCCGCGCCGCCACTCGCGTCGCTACCAGGTTGGCGAGGTTGACGCCGGCAATCAGCAGGACGAGGACCGAGCCGATCGCGACGTAGGTTCTGGCCCGCACGACCGATGCGTTGGTGCGGACATCGGCGAGTGGCATCACCAGGCCGCCCCGTGCCGTCGCCCCGTCCGATCGCGGCGGCACCACGGTGGCCATCCGCGCCGCGATCAACTGCAGCTCGCTTTCGGCCTGCAGGCGATCGATACCCGGCTTCAGGGTGGCGATAACGTTGTGGAAATAGTCCTGCGACGTGAAGTAGCGGCCGTAGCTGATGCGCGGCGACATCGTGTGGGGCACAAAGGCCTCGGCCCGTCCGCTGAGACCGCGGAACCCCTCGGGCATCACGCCGACGACAGTCAGCGGCTCGCGCGAGAGCGTCAGGCTCTGCCCGATCGCCGACGGTTCCCCGCCGAACGCGCGTTGCCACAGCGCATAGCCGATCACGATCTCCGTGGGTGATCCCGGCTCCTCTTTCGGCATCATCGGCGGTGCGCGGCCGGCGATCGGCCGCACGCCGATGACATCGAAGTACGCCGGCGAGACGAACTCGACCTCGACCCTCGTCGACTCGCGTGCGCCGATCAGGTTCTGCGCGCCGATGGTGTAGGTGGCGATGCGGTCGAAGCTCTGCGCCTGGGCCCGCAGTTCCTGCACGCCGGCATACGGCCACCGCATCCGCTGCTCGCGCCCGTCAACCCGTTCGGTCAGGTAGAGCAGGACGGGGTGCGACGAGCCGCCGACGGAGCCGCCGAGCGCGCCGGCGAGCAGGCCGAACGCCGTCGTCACGGTGCCGAGACCCAACCCGAGAGTGAGCACGGCGCCCAGAAACGAACCCGGGGAGCGGGCAATCGATCGCAGCGCCGCGCGGAAGTCCAATCTCATGCCGGGATGAGAGCAAGAGGCATTCCGATCGCAACTGCTCAACAAAACCCGACAACCGGCCAGAACGCCGTCCGCTATTGGGACGAACGAGTCCCGCCAGCATGCTATTCTGCGACGCGGATCCGCTCGCGATCCCGCTCGCCTTATGGAACTAACCGGCAAAGTTGCCTTGATCACTGGCGGCAAGCGCATGGGCGCGGCGGTGGCCACCATGCTGGCGGCGGCCGGCGCCGACGTGGCGCTGGTCTACCACCGCTCGCGAGCCGAGGCCGACGCGACGGTGGCCGCGGTGCAGGCGTTCGGGCGCCGCGCCATCTCGGTCCAGGCCGACGTGTCGAGCGAGCACGACTGCGCGCAGGCGGTTGAAGTCACGATGGCAGAACTCGGCCGCGTCGACATCCTGATCAACATGGCGTCGCTGTACAGCGCGAAGCCGTTTGATCAACTGACGGCGGCCGACTGGGATCGGCAGCTCTCCGTGGATTTGCGGGCCACGTTCCTGCTCTGTCGAGCGGCGGCACTGGTCATGAAGCGCGTCGGCGGCGGACGCATCATCAACTTCACCGATTGGGTGGCCGCGAGCGGGCGGCCGCGCTACGCCGGCTACCTGCCGTATTACGTCGCGAAGGCCGGCGTGAAAGCCCTGACCGAAGCGCTGGCCCTGGAACTGGCCGCTGATCAGATTCTCGTCAACGCGATCGCGCCGGGACCGATCCTGCCGCCGCCCGACATGAGCGCGAAAGAAATCGCGACGGTGGTGCAGAATACACCCCTCGGACGCTGGGGTGGCGACGCCGAGATCGCCAAGACGGTGATGTTCCTGGTGCAATCGGATTTCGTGACCGGCGAGACCATCCGCGTGGATGGCGGACGGCACATCAAGTGATTCGCGGCCGAGACGTTTCGGCGTATTGAAGGGTTCAGCGACTCTGTCTTCGGCTTCCTGCCATTCGCGCTCACTTTTTCGCTGATCTGCTGGATCTGGTATCTGCACTATCAGTTCTTCCGCACCTACGGCCTGCAGGACCGCCTCACCATTGTCCTCAACTGCGTGCTGCTGTTCGTGGTGTTGTTCTTTGTCTATCCGCTCAAGGTTGGGCGTGACATTGATTGTGCTGGCGGTGACGCTGCCGGCGAACCGCATTGGCTTCGCCGGCATGATCTACGCCATGGAAGGACCGTTCCAGGGCTTGAACGCCTACTTCAACGGACGGACACGCGCGCGAAGGTTTCCTTCATCGACGCCAGAGCACCCGTAAGCTCTTCGCGGCTGCGACCGGTGCAGAAGCGCATGTAGCCTTCGCAATCGGCGCTGAAGTCGACACCGGGCACGCAGCCAATGCGCGCGTGCTTGATCAGGTGCTCGGCCATCGCCCACGACAGGGAGTCACCGGTAATGCCGGCGTCTTTCGCCCACTCGGCGTTGATCTTCACAAACGCGTAGAACGCGCCGTCGGGCGGGCTGCCCGAAAAGACGCCGGGCGCCGCCGCTTCAAGTCCCTGGTAGAACAGGTCGCGGCGAATCTTCAGCTCGTCACGGAATTCGGTGATGCAGTCCTGCGAGCCTTCGAGCGCGCCGACGGCGCCGTACTGCGCGATCGATGAGACGTTACTGGTCGTGTAGAGCACGATCTTGAGCGCGCGGGCCCGCAACGCCTGGTCCTTGATCGCGTAGTAGCCGACGCGCACGCCGGTGATCGCGTACGACTTGCTCATGGTGTAGACCGGAATCGTCCGCTCGTACATGCCCGGCAGCGACGCGATGCTGACGTGCTCGCCCGTGAAGAGCAGGTCTTCGTAGGCTTCGTCGGAAATCACCCACAGGCTCCGCTCTTTGGCGATGGCCGCCAGTCGCTCGATGTCGGCGCGGGTCAGAATGCCGCCGGTCGGGTTGTTCGGTGAGTTCAGGTAGAGCACGCGGGTCTTCGGCGTGATGGCCTTCTCGACCTCGTCCAGATTCCAGCGCCATCCCAGCTCTTCGTGCAGCGGCACCTGTACCGGCACGCCGCCCGCAGCCTGGCAGATCGCCATGGTCGGCGGCCATTCCGGGCCGGGCACGATCATCTCGTCGCCCGGCTCGAGCAGCGCGTGCATCACGGCGTACAGGCCGTGGGTGCCGCCGTTGGTGATCACGATCTCATCGTCTGATTCAATGGGAATGTGATTCTTGGTCCGCATCTTCTCGGCCACGGCCTGGCGCAGCTGAGGAATGCCGGGCGTGGGCAGGTAATGGGTCCGGTTCTCGGCCATGGCCTTGGCCACCGCCGCCTTGAACGTCTCGGGTGCGTCGAACGACACATCACCCTGATCGAGCCGAAACGGATCCTTGACGGTGTACATCATGTCGCGGATGCGAACGATGGCTGACACGGGAACGGAGTCGTAAAATTTGCCCATGCCGCGATTATAAACGCTGATGGGCGAGCGGGATTCAATGCCCGCCGCAGATTACACAGATGACGCAGATGCACAGGCCCGCGGCGCCGAGCCTCGCCCGGCGCGTCGCGCTGAGGGATGACGGGGATCGGAGAGAGGCTCGGAACTTCGCGGGGGCCTCTCTCCGATCCCCGTCATCCCTCAGCGCACGGCCTGAAAGGCCGTCGCGGGCCCCTGTCTTGCGGCCTTCGAATGACGGAGCGTCGAAACCATCTGCGTTATCGGCGGCCCTGGTTTTAGCGGGCGGCGGCGGTCACGCCGGCTTTCTCCAGGATCGCGTTGAGCGTGGCGGCGGTCTTCTTCGTGGGCAGGTTGCTGACGTAGAAATGCTTCGCGCCCAGATCGATCAGCGAGCGAATGGTGCGCGCGCAGACCTCGATCGGGGTGGCGCCCGCGGCGAACTCGGCCTTCAGCTCCTCAACCGGTACCGGCAGGAACTGACTGAGCATCTCCAGCGTTCGGGTGTTGGCGCTGCGGTAATAAAACACCCCGAACACTCCGGGCAACTCGAGACCGCTGTGGCGGCCGGCATCGAGAAACGCACCGACGCGATCGGCCTGATGATGCGAAACGATCTGCGTCAGGTAGAAGTCGGCGTTGACGTGCGGGTCCAGCAGGAACGCGATTTGGTTCTGCGGGTCGGCCGTGGGGTTGGCCCAGCCGCCCAGTTCCAGCTGTGGGTGCCGTTCGCGAAGACGCTGCCGCAACTGATACGCGTGCTCGAGGCAGCGCGGCCGGCCCACGTGCTTGTCGCCGCCGAGGACGACCAGCGAGGGAAAGCCACTCTGGACCGTTTGATCGGAGTAGGCCAGGCAGAACTCGAGCGAGTGCTTGGTCGTGAGAAACGGGATGATCTGCTGACGGTCGACGGTGTCGCCCAGGTTATTCACCAGGTGACGCAGGTTGTTTTCTTCCTGCGCACCGACCGCGCTGTCGGTCAGCATCACGCTGATGTCGTGACGGGTCAGCGACCGGATGGCGTGGTAGGTATCAATCCACGCGTCCATGCCTTCCGCCGATTCGAGCTCCGCCCGGGGCGGGCGAAGCTCGACGGCAATCACACTCGTGGACTCGCGGCGTAGCTGCGAGAGGTAGGACGGCAACCCTACTTTTGTTCCTTGATCTTGTAGCCGGCGGGCACGGCGAACAAGTCGGCCGCGAGGGTTGCCGTTTCCACCGACTGCACGGTGGTCGTGCTGCTGATGTTGCCCATCTTGGCCATCATCCCCGCCATCGGACCTTCGCCGCTCATCTTGATGTTCATTTCCATCTCGTACGGGATGCCGCCGGTAGCGGCCAGCTCCCGGTACATCTCGGCGATGGCTTTGGCCTGACCGGGAGAGCCCTTGGCGGCGCGCGGATCACTGAAGATCCAGCCCTTCTCGACCGCGCCCTTGTAGAAGTTGAGGTACTCGGCCGTGCCGGGCGCGCCCTTGACCACCCACATCGGGCCGGTCATGTTCAGCGTCAGCTTCATGCCCTCTTTGCCGCCGATGGTGGTCGGCATGGTGATCAACAGGTCGTAGCCGCTCGCGCTCTTGCCGGCAATCATCTTGGTCTGGCCGTTGGCCTTGACTGACGCCTTCATCTCGCTGGTGTCAACCGCGCTGACCATGCTGGCGCCAAACGCCTGCATGTCCCACGCATCGGCCTCTTTCTTCTTCGAGTCGAACGAGTAGAGGCGCTGGGCGTCAACGTCGAAGATCATCGTGCGGGTGGTATCACCGGTCACGGTGTCGGTGCGCATCTTGTTGCCCTTGATGTAGGTGATCGTGGTCATGTTGGTCGACATGCCCATGCCCTTGCCACCGGCCAGCGACTTGACCGTGACATCGGCAAACGACGGGGCCGCAAGACCCACGAGGAGGAACGCTGCGAGGATAAGCCGTTTCATGTCTGTCGTCTCCAGGGGGAGAACTCATTATAGGGCCTGACACTTAGGGCTTGGGCAAGCCCCAAGCCTACTGTTGCTGCGTCGACGTGGTGCGGGGCTTCGCGCTCTTGCCCCACTCGTTGGCCCAGTTCAACATTTCGGCCACCGTGTGCAACACCGATTCGCGGGCGACGTAGCCGTGCGCTTCGTGCGGCAGCGTGACGTAGCGGACGGTGGCGCCGTGTCCCTTGAGGGCGCGGTAGAACCGTTCCGACTGAATCGGGTAGGTGCCGGCGTTGTCGTCAGCCTCGCCGTGCATCAGCAGAATCGGCTCCGTGATGCGGTCGGCGTGATTGAACGGCGACATGCGGGCGTACAACTGGGGCGCCTGCCAGAACGAGCGCTCTTCGTTCTGGAAGCCGAACGGCGTCAGCGTGCGGTTATAGGCGCCGCTGCGGGCAATGCCGGCGCGGAAGATGTCCGAGTGCGCCAGCAGGTTAGCGGTCATGAATGCGCCGTAGCTGTGCCCGCCGGCCACCACGCGATCGGGATCGACAATGCCCATCGCGGCAGCCTTGTCGACGGCGGCGCGTGCGCTGGCCACCAGCTGCTCGATATAGGTGTCGTTGGCGGTTTCGCCCGGTCCGACAATCGGCATCTTCGGATCGTCGATCACGGCAAAGCCCTGCGTCAGGAACAGCATGTGCAGCGTGCCCCAGCCAGGCGTGGTGAAGCGTTCGGACGAGCCGGTCACCTGGCTGGCCATCTTGGGATCCGCGAACTCCTGCGGATAGGCCCACAGCAACGCGGGCAGGCGACCCTGGTCAGGTGTCCACCCTGGCGGCGTGTGAATCGTGGCGCGCATCTGCACGCCGTCGGGCCGCGTGTAGGTGACCATCTCGGACTTCACGCCCTTCAAGGGCGGCGCCGGATCGGCGTAGGTCGACAGCGGCCGCCGTGAGTTCGACTCGCGCCCGCGCACGAAGAAGTTGGGCGGTTCGTTCCGCGTCTCGTAGCGGGTGATAAACCGCGACCCGTCATCCGACAACAGGCCCAGCACGGTCTCGTAGCCGCCGTCTTCGGTCTGGAAAATGCGTTCCTTGGCGCCGGTCTTGATATTGACCTTGTCAAGAAAGGGATGATCGCCCTGTGGCGACGAGCCGACACCGGTGAGGAACACCGTGTCACCGCTCTGCAGCAGCGCCTCCACGTTCGAGCCACGAGGCTGGCGAATGGGCGTGCCGGCATTGGCGTAGGCGTCTTCGGAGCTGCGCTCCCACAGCTTGCGCAGCGGCGCGCCTGGGGCATCGAGCACCGAGGTGCGCACGGCGCGCGTGTCACGGTTCCCTTCGTTGATCCACGCCACGCCGGTGCTGGTCCAGGTGATGTTCTGGAAGCGATACTCGGTACGCGTCAGTTCCGTGGGCGTCTGCGTAAACGGCGCCGTCCACGTCATCACCTTGTCGCGATGCGGCACCTGGTTCTTGGGGTCGCCGCCATCAAGCGGTTCCGCCCAGGCCAGCGTCGCGGGCTGAGTCGCGTGCCAGCGCCAACCGCGCGGACCCTGCTGCACGCCGCCGCGTGGCACGTTATCGCCCAGCGGCAGATCCGCGACCGCCTTCACCAGCGCACCGCGGCGATCCCAGACCTCCGCGGCGGTCGGGAAATCGTCGTAGCGCACCAGCCACGAGAACGGTCGCTTGATCCGCGCCACGAGCGTGTACTGGCCATCGGGCGAGGAACGGAACTCGGTGTAGATGGCGGGGCGGCCAATCGGCGCGCGCTGACCAGTCGCGGCATCGACGGTCGCGAGCTGGCTCGTGCCGTAGTACTCGAACAACGCCTCGTCATACGCGCTGGTCAGCATGTCCTGCACGGTCGGCGTCGGTGCGACGCGGCCGCGGCTCTCCTGGACGTTCGGACCCGAGGGCGCCTCGGGCAGCGCGGGTGCCGCGCCGCGACTGGCGTTGGTGAACGCGCAGAGCAGGGACCCGCCCTCGCCAATCCAGTTACACGGTGCGCCGAATACCGAGTTCAGCTGAGCCGGTGTCACCGCCTTGGCTTGGCCAGTGGCGCTGTCGCCAATCCATAACTCCACGCCGTTGTCGCGCATGTGCGTGAAGGCGAAGCGGCGGCCATCGGGCGAAAACCCGATCCACGAAATCACCGGCACGGCCGGCAACGTGACTTTGCGCTCGCTGCTGTCGGCCACCACCTTCAACGTCAGGTGGCGATAGCGGGCGTTGCTGCGATGTGGCGCGTTGGTCCTGGGATTGATGCGGACCCCCGCCAGCCGCAACATCGGCTGCGCCAGTTCCGCGATGCTCGGCATGCTGGTGCGCTCGAGCAGCGCCACCACGTCACGCGACGGGCTCAACTCCGCCGTTGGCGGCGGTGGCGCGTCAAGAATGTCGACAATGGCCTTGGGCGGCACCAGGTAGCCGGACGAAGCCGCCGGTTGGGCGGGGGGCTGCGCGAACAGCGCGGTGGAACCAACAACGAGCGTTGCGAGAGCTAGGGTCCGCATCAGCGGAGTATAAGGCCGCCGCCGGTCCCTGGCGTCATCGCCACCGGGTCTCCCGCTGCGCCCTGCCGCCGGTCTTCCACCTTCGCGCTAGCGCTTCGGTAGACAAGAAAGCCCCGCCTCTACGGCTGGCCGGCCGCCACCCCGGCCGCGCGACCGGTCGCCCAGGCCCACGCGAAGTTGTGGCCGCCAATGGGTCCGAACGCGTCGAGCACCTCGCCGCAGAAATACAGGCCCGGGCAGCGGCGGCTTTCGAGCGTGCGCGGCTCGACGTCATCCAGCGCAACGCCGCCGCCAGTGACTTCTGCCTTCTTGTAACCTTCGTCCCCGGTCACCGGCAGCACATACGACGTCAGGCGTTCGATCAACGCCAGCCGCTCCGTCCGTTTCAGGCTGCTGGTGCGCCGGTCGAGTGGCACCCCTGACTCGACCATCAGCTGCTCGGCCAGGCGCGCGGGAACCTGACGGGCGATCAGGGTCGACACCAATGTCGAGGGCGCTTCAAACTCGCCCTGCCATGCCGAGGCATCAAGCGGCGACCACTGCGCGCGAATCGTTCCACCTTCGCCACCGTTGGCGACCTCGTCGGACGGTCGCGTCACCACGTGCGAGATGTCCAGCACGCCGGGGCCGCTGTAGCCGCGGTGTGTGAACAGAAATCCACCAACGGTTTCGACCGTTCGCGAGCCAGTCCTGGCGCGCAGCCGCACGGTCAGCGAAACGCCCGACAGTGCGTCGTGGCCCGACCCCAGCAGCGGCGTCAGCGCCGGATACGTCGCGACCATCCGGTGGCCCAGCGCCTCGGCCACGCGCAACCCGGTGCCGTCGCTGCCAGTGGCAGGCACCGACAGTCCACCGGTGGCGACAATGACGCGCGACGCCGGGACCGCGCCGTGCGAGGTCTCGAGCGTAAAGCCACTGGCCGCCGGCTGCACGGCCGTGACGGTGGTGCCAAACTGCAGATGCACGCCACGCCCACGCACGAAGCTCACCAGGCCGTCGCGTACGTCTTTCGCGCGGTTCGATTTCGGAAACAGCTTGCCCGACTCGGTTTCGAGCGCGAGGGGAATGCCGAGGTCGCCCTCGAAGAACGCCCGCTGTTCGTGCAGTGGCCACGACCGCAGCATGCCGCGCAACAGGTGGGCGGGCGAGTCGGTGACGAAGCGTTCAGGCGCCAGCACCGACGGCAGCACGTTGCAGCGCCCGCCGCCGCTGATCAGAATCTTGCGGCCACCATCGGCCGTGCGCTCGATCAGCGTGACGTCGGCGCCGCCGGCGGCCGCAAACCCCGCCGCCACCAACCCCGCCGCACCAGCGCCAATGACGACAACCACTGCCGATCTTGAAACAGATGATCAGAAGATCAGGATGAGCAATTACTTCTGATCTCTTGATCTCCGGTAGAACTTACCGGAAGAGATTGTCGATCGGGACATGGGTAATCGGCCCGAGGTTCAGCGCGCGAATGGGCCCCTCGATCACCTTGAGATCGCCGACGATCACGACGGCCATCCTCTCGGGTTGAATGAACCGTGCGGCGGCGCGCTGCACGTCTGCGGCCGTCACCGCGGTGACGCCCGGCACGAAGCTACTGAAGGTGGATTCGGGCAGGTTGTAGATCACCAGCTCTTCAAGCTTCCGCGCCATGTCGCCGGTGGTTTCAAACTCGCCCGGGAATCCCAGCGCCACGTAGTTCTTGGCCTTGTTCAGTTCTTCGGCCGGCACCAGCGTGAGCATGCCGTTCAACTCGTTGAAGAACTCGCGCAACGCATCAGCGGTCTTGTCGGTCTGCACGCCGGCGGCGGCCAGAAACGGCCCCGCCGACAACCGCATGTCGAATCCGGAGCTGGCGCCATACGCGTAGCCGTTCTTCTCACGCAGATTCTGGTTCAGGCGCGAGGTGAACGAACCGCCCAGCACCGTGTTCAGCACTTCGAGCACCGCGTAGTCAGGCGTCGAGCGCGGCACACCGACCCAGCCGATGCGAATCTGCGACTGCGCGGCCTCGGGCTTGTCGACCAGGTAGACCTGGCGCTTGCCCAGCTGCGGCGCATTCGGCACCTCGGCGACCAGCGCCGCCATGCCGGTCGATTGCCATCCACCAAAGGCTTTCTCGAGCATGGGCAAGGCCGTCGTTGGGGTGAGATCCCCGACCACCAGCAGCGTGGCGTTGTCCGGCCGGAAGTGCGCGCCATAGAACGCCTGGAGATCTGCGACGGTCAGCGCCTCGATGGCAGCGGGCAACCCGTTCGCCGAGGTGCCATACCGGTGCGTCGGCCCAAAGACGATGCGCGGGAAGGCGAGTTGGACGAGGGCACCGACATTGTCGCGCGCTTGCAGCAGGCTGGTCAGGCGCTCTTGGCGGAGCCGATCGAGTTCAGCTGCTGGAAAGCTGGGACGCAGGGCGACATCCGCCATCAGCGGCAACGCCTCGGACAGTTTCGAAACCGGCACCGACATGCGCACCGAAGAGCCGTCGAACGAACTGGTCGTCGACAGGTTGGCACCAAGAAACTCGATCGCATCAGCGAGGTCGAGCGACGAACGGCCGCCGGCGCCTTCGTCCAGCATCGCGGCCGTCAGGCTGCCGACGCCGTACTTGCCAATGGGATCAGCGGCGCTACCCGAGCGCACGATCAAGTTGACCTGTGCGAGCGGCACCTCGTGGTGTTCCACGATCCACACCGCCAGGCCGTTCGACAGCTTGTGCTTCTGAATAGCCGGCAGCTTCAGTGACGGCGCCGGTCCAATGGGGGGCGGCAGCTTGCGGTCCGGCTGCTGCGCTGACAGCGAGATCGAGGTGGCCAGGGCGCACAACAGGATCAGCGTCTTCTTCATTTCTTGTCTCCAGGGATGACGCTGAGTTCCACACGTCGATCTTTCGGCAGGTAGCGATCAACCGCCGCCTGCACTTCCGCCGCCGTCACCGCGCGATACCGCGCCAGGTCTTTGTCGAAGAAGTCAGGCGTCCCGGCAGACTTGAAATAGGCGTTCAGTTGATCGGCCTTGCCGCCGAAACCGCCGACCCGTTCCATGTTGCGATAGAACGAGGCTTCGGTCTGGTTGAGCGCCCGCGTCATCTCGCGAGCCGCGGGCATCTCCTTGCGCAACTTGTCGAGTTCCTCGTCGATCACCGCCTGGATCTTGTCGAGGCCCTGGCCGGGCCGGGCCGTCGCGATGATCACGAAGTTGCTGCCGAGCGCCTGCGACTGCTGGAAGGCCGAAACGTCCTGCGCAATCTGCAGGTCGTACACCAGCCGGCGGTAGAGCCGCGAGTTCTTGCCGCTGCTCAGCAGGTTGGCAATGATGTCCATGGTCGCGTCGCCGGGCTTCAGCAGGCCGGGCGTGTGCCAGGCCAGATACAGGCGCGGCAGCTGCACGCGGTCGGCAATGGTCTTGCGCTTGACGCCATCCAGCACGGCGCTTGGTGGCGCCAAAGGCGGCACCGGCTTGCCCCTCGGCACATCGTCAAACCACTTCTCCACCAGCTTGCGCGTGTTGGCGAGGTCGATGTCGCCGGCAATTACGAGGCTGGCGTTGTTGGGCACGTAGTAGGTGCGGAAGAACCGGGCGACGTCTTCGAAGCTCGCCGCCGAGAGATCTTCCATGGAGCCGATCACCGGCCAGCTATAGGGATGTCCCGGCGGATAGAGCAGCGACGACAGTTCAACAAACGCCTGGCCGTACGGCTGGTTGTCGACGCTCTGGCGCTTCTCGTTCTTCACGACATCGCGCTGGCCATCGACCTTGCCCGGCGCCTTGTCGTCGAGCAGGAAGCCCATGCGATCCGATTCGAGGAACAGCGCGAGGTCCAGCGCATTGGCCGGCAGGTCGATGTAGTAGTTGGTGCGGTCGGTGTTGGTCGAGCCGTTGTTATTGGCGCCGGCGGCTTCGAGCCAGGTGTCGAAGGAACCTTCGGGCACGTGCATGGAGCCCTCGAACATGACGTGCTCGAACAGGTGGGCAAAACCGGTGCGGCCGACGCGCTCGTTGGCCGAGCCGACGTGATACCAGACATTGACCGCCACCACCGGCACGCTGGTGTCGCGGTGCAGGATGACGTTCAGGCCATTGGGCAGCGTGAACTGGGTGTGAGGCACCGTCAGTGCCGGGGTCTGGGCCTGCGGGGAGCTCCCCAGCAGCACCAGCGCCAGGGCGATCGTCAGAGCTTTGAAAGTGAGGCGCGTCATGCGCCCAGTCTAGCAGCGCCTATGCTTTCTTGCGCGGCGCGAGCATCTCGTTCGCGGCGGCGGAGATGGCCACCACCGCGGGGTGTTTCAGCCGGCGCTCCACCGAGATGGCGAAATAGCGCTCGCGCACGGCATCGAGCCGGCCCACCGGCACCACGCCGTATTGGCGCATCACTTCCTTCTCGATCACGGTCGGCGCCACGAACAAGCCTGCACCCGCCTGGCCGAACGTCGTCAGCAGCGCGCTGTCGTCGAGCTCGGCGACGACGCGCGGACGGATGCCCTGTTGATCGAACCAGTGATCCAGGGTGCGCCGCAGGGTCTTGCCGTCGGTCGGCAGCAGGAACGGCGCGCCGTCGAGTGACTGCGGGAAGTTCTTCCGGCGCGGCGCCGCCAGCTTGGCCGTGCCGAAGACCGTGACCGTGGTCTCTCCCAGCGCGTGGCTGAAAGCCTTGACCTTGATCGCCGGCGAGATCGGGGTATCGGCGATCACGAGATCGAGCGCGTGGGTTGCCAACTCGGTGAGCAGTCGATCGGCCGCGCCGTCGCGGCAGACGATCTGCACCGGTGGGTGCAGGCGCAGTGCCGGTTCGAGCAGACGGTACGCGATGATCTTGGTCACCTCGTCCGCCACCCCGACCTGGAAGCGCACCGGCCGTCCGGTTGGCCGGTCCTTGAGCGTGTCCATCAGCTCGCGGCCAATCGAGAAAATGTCGTCGGCGTAGCGATAGACGACGTGGCCGATCTCGGTGAGGACAAGATTGCGACCAGCGCGCTGAAACAGTTTTTCGCCCAGCTGGTGCTCGAGCGCACGAATCTGGCCGCTGATGGTGGGTTGCGCCAGGCGCAGTTCTTCACTGGCGCGCGCGATGGTGCCCTGGCGCGCGACGGTCCAGAAGTACAGCAGGTGGTGGTAGTTCAGCCACTCCATTCAGCCCTACGATATACTTTTCGTTTTCGTCATGACGGATAAACCACTGGTAGCCGTGATCATGGGCTCGACTTCAGACTGGGACACCATGTCTCACGCCGTGGAGATTCTCGAGCGCTTCGGCGTCGCCTATGAAAAGGAAGTCGTCTCGGCGCATCGCACGCCGGTGTGGATGGCTGAGTTTGCGCAGGGCGCGGAGGCTCGCGGCGTCCAGGTGATCATCGCCGGCGCCGGCGGCGCGGCTCACCTGCCGGGGATGGTGGCGTCGCATACCGTGCTGCCCGTGCTCGGGGTGCCGGTCAACAGCGCCGCACTGCAGGGTCTCGATTCGCTGCTGTCGATTGTGCAGATGCCCGGCGGCATTCCCGTCGGCACGCTGGCCATTGGCAAGCCGGGCGCCATCAACGCCGGCTTGTTCGCCGTCAGCATTCTCGCCCTCACGCGGCCCGACCTGCGCGAGCGCCTGCGCACGTTCCGCGCCGAACAAACCGCCAAGGTGCGGCAGGACAGCCTTCCGTGAACCGCATAGTGCTGCCCGGCGCCACCATCGGCGTGCTCGGCGGCGGTCAACTCGGGCGCATGCTCGCCCTCGCGGCCCGGCGCATGGGTTACCGCGTGCACACGCTGTCGCCAGGCGTCGATACGCCCACTGGTCAGGTGGCCGACCTTGAAGTCAGTGCCGAGTACGACGATTACGAAGCCATTCGCGCCTTTGCCCGTGGCGTCGACGTGATGACGTTCGAGTTCGAGAACGTCTCGACTGCCGCGGCCGATGCGGCCGCTGAACTCGTCACCGTTCGTCCAGGCGGATCGGCCCTGCACATCACGCAGCAGCGGGCGCGCGAGAAGGGGTTTCTCGCCGACCGCGGCTATCCGGTGACGCCGTTTGCGAAAGCGCAATCGCTCGACGAACTCGCGGTGGGCCTGGCTCTCGTCGGTCTTCCCGCCATCGTCAAGACCGCCGCCTTCGGCTACGACGGCAAGGGCCAGCATCGCCTCGATCGCATCGAGGACGGCGAGCGCGTGTGGGGCCTGATCGGGCACCAGGAAGCGATCATCGAAAGCGTTGTCGACTTCACGCACGAGATCTCGGTCGTGGCGGCACGCGGGCTCGATGGTGAGTTTGCGCACTACGGCGCGATCGAGAACATCCACCGCAATCACATTCTCGATCTGTCGGTGAGCCCGGCACGGGTGCCGGCCGGCCTGGCTGGCGAAGCCGTGCACCTGGCGCATCGCGTGCTCGACGATCTCGGCTATGTCGGCGTGCTGTGTGTGGAGTTCTTTGTCACTCGCGATGGGCGTTTGCTGGTCAACGAGATTGCGCCGCGGCCGCACAACTCCGGCCACCTCACGATCGACGCGTGTGTGACATCACAGTTTGAGCAGCAGGTGCGAGCGGTGTGCGGTCTGTCGCTGGGTGATACGACACAAGTGAAGCCGGCGGCCATGGTTAACCTGCTCGGCGATCTGTGGGTCAACGGCGAGCCCGACTGGGCGGCCGCCCTGGCGATGGCCGACGTGAAACTGCACTTGTACGGCAAGAACGACCCGCGCGTCGGCCGCAAGATGGGCCACATCACCGCGCTAGGCGATTCGGTGGATGAAGCCGCCGCGAAAGCGCTGGCCGCCCGCGACGTGCTCTGCTGAGCCCGACCCGCAGTGCCCTCCCGACCCGCCATGCCCTCCCGGCAAGCGGTGCGATCCCGGCTAGAATCCCTCCTGTGATCTGCTTCGGTCCCCACCAGATTGAGCCGCGGACGTGGACGCTCTCGCGCGGTGGGCAGGCACTCGATCTGTCGCCGCGCCTGGTCGAGATTCTCGCCCACCTCGCCACCCGCAGCGGCGCCATCGTCACCAAGGACGAACTGCTTGAGCGCTTCTGGCCGGGCATCAACATCAGCGACAACACCCTGACGCGCGCAATCGCGGACATTCGCAAGGCGCTGGGCGATTCGGCGTCCCAGCCGATTTATATCCAGACACTCGCGCGGCGTGGATACCGGTTTGTCACGCCCGCACCCGCCGCACCTGAGGCACCCGCCACACCTGAGGCAACTGACGCAGCCGATGCACCCGCTGGGGAAGACCCCTTTCACGCGTGGGAGCAGGGGCGCCTCGCGCTTGAGTCGCTCGACCTCGCTCGCCTCGATCAGGCGATTGCCGCGTTCAAACGTGCGGTGGTGGAGCTGCCGTCCTACGGGCCGGCGTATGCCGGACTCGCCAATGCCTACCTGCTGCGCTTCGAGGCCACGCGCTTCAGCAACTCGCCCGACCGCGAAATGCTCGATCGCGCGGTGACGGCGGCGCGGCGCGCGTGTGCAGCCGACGCGCGGCTGGGCGAAGGCTGGGCCGTGCTGGGATACCTGTTGGCGGCGTCGGGACAGGTGTCCGAAGGACAAGCGGCGGCGCGACGCGCGACTGCGCTCGAACCGGGCAACTGGCGACACCACTTCCGCCTGGCGTATGTCACCTGGGGCGAGGAGCGACTGCGCGAGGTCGATCGCCTCCTCGAACTGATGCCCGCGTTTGCGCCCGCGCGGATGCTGTCGGCCATGGTGTTTGTCGCGCGCGGTGCGCTTGCCCGTGCCGAACAGGAAGCCACCCGCGGGGCCGAGATTCAGCGCGCGGCGGCCGGGATGGGCACGCCCATTCCAACGGCCGGCCTGCACTGGCTGCGGGGCCTGGTGATGTCGGCGCGCGGTGAGCGAGACGACGCGTTGCAATGCTTCGAGGAGGAGATTGCCGCCGGCACCGATGGCCATGTCTACGGCCGCGAGTTCATTGCCAATGCGCGGGTCGCCGCCGGATTCGTCTTGCTGGCCCGCAACGAAGCCGCCGCCGCCGCCGCGCACTTCACCCAGGCCCTGGCCGACACGCCGCACCACGCGCGAGCGACACTGGGCCTGCTGGCGGCGCGCCTGCTAGCCAAAGAACTGCGGGCCTCGGACCAGGCCTTCGCGCCGGTGAACCAGGCGAAGGACGAACTGGAGCGCAGCGGCCGCCACATCGAAGCATCGCTGGTTGAAGCCGGTGAGCGCTGCGTGCTGGCCCGCGTCACCGAAGCCGTGGACATTCTCGACCGCATGCTCACCCTGGCGCCGGTCGGACCGGCCGGCTGGATTATCCCGGTCGATCCGATGCTCGCCGCAGTACGGTACGTGCCGGGACGTGCCGGCTTGTTGGCGAAGCTCGCGGCCAGAGCGTCTTAGGGCCGGGATCCGGGGGCCGGGATCCGGGATCCGGGGGGCGCAAGCCTGATCACCATTTCTCACCACGCACTCACACCTCCCTCAGGACTTCGACCTCCCACTGCCACCATCATCACCGTGGAGGCGGTTCATGGGGAGAGTGCTTATCGCGGCGTTGGTGATCGCGCTGGCGGTGCCGGGTGCGGTGCGGGCCCAGAGTGCGGCGCAACCGGCGGAAGCGTGGCCGGCGGATCCGAATCCCACGCGCTTGTTCTTTGCGCCGACTGGCCGATCGTTGACGAAAGGCGAGGCGTACTTCGGCGTCTACGAAGTCCTGTTGCCCTTCGTGCAGTACGGCATCACCAATCGCATTTCGATCGGTGGCGGCACGCCGTTCGTGTTCGGAACCGGCAGCGGCCAGCCATTCTGGGTGACGCCGAAAGTTCAAGTAGTCAAGACGCGCGCGACCGCGGCCTCGGTGGGAGTCCTGCAGTTCGTCAACATGGGCGATTTGAATGCCGGAATCGCGTATGGCGTGGTCACGCAGGGCTCTACCGACGCGGCGGTGACGTTCGGTGCCGGCTACGCCTACGCCAGCGAGGATGCGTCCCGCGCCGGCGAACCTGTGGTGATGCTCGGCGCCGAGAAGCGTCTCTCGAAGCGCTTGAAGTTCGTGACCGAGAACTACTGGTTCAGCGGCATTGGCCTGGCCAGCGGCGGCTTACGCTTCATGGGCGATCGACTCTCGGCGGATATCGGGCTGGTGTCGCCCCTTGGCAGTGATGGCGTCTACGTCCTCCCGATGATCAATTTCGTCATCAAGATGAAGTGAATCGCGAAAGGCGAACCGCGAGCCGCGGCGTTAATCGGCCGAGATGTCGAGCCGCGGGTTGGTGCGCCACCGCCCGCGGGTGAAGTCGGGGAAGTCGACGACGCGGCTCTTCTTCGCCGTTGAATCGACGCTCAGCCCAACCACCGCGCTCAACGCCGCGGCGTCGTAGACGTTCATGTCGGTGGGGAGGCCGTTTCTCAAGCAGTGGATGAGGCGATGGTCTTCGATGAAGTCCATGCCGCCGTGCCCGGCGCCGGCGGCGCGCTGCTCGACGGCCTGCCACAGCGGGTGGTCGAACTCGTCGCGCATGCTCGCGGCGTCGACCCATTGATGCGGCTGGCCGCGCCCTTCGACGCAGACGCGGTTGGGATAGCCCTGGAACATGCCCTTGGTGCCCTGCACCATGTGGATGCGCGAGTACGGTCGCGGCAGGTTGGTGCAGTGCTGCACCATGATGGTGCGACCCCGCGCGGTCTTGATCAGACTGGTGTTGACGTCGCCCAGCGTGAAGCGTTCGCTGCGCTCGGAAGCGCCGTCGGGGAAATGCTCGCGCGCCCAATCCTGCAGGCCGCGTGACGGACCACTCATCGACACCAGGTAATCGAAGCGATCGCCGCGGTTGATGTCGAGGCAGTTGGCGACCGGACCAAGGCCGTGGGTCGGATACGGGTTGCCATCGAGCTTGCGCGACCACGCGCGGCGCCACAGGCCCTCGTCCTTCTTCTCGAACTTGATCTCGCGCAGGTCGTGCAGGTAGCCGCCCTCGGCATGCACCACCTCGCCCAACACGCCCTTCTGGACCAGGTTGAGCACCATCATCTCGGGGCGATCGTAGTTGCAGTTCTCCATCATCACGGCATGGCGTTGATGCTTCTCTGCCGCTTCGACCAGCGCCCAGCAGTCGTCGACGGTCATCGCCGCCGGCACTTCCGTGGCCGCGTGCTTGCCGGCCTTCATGGCGGCCAGCATCACCGGCACATGCCATTCCCACGGTGTCGCCGTGAACACCAGGTCGAGATCTTCGGTTTCGCACAGCCGCTCGAAGTCGCGTGGGCCTTTCGCATACAGCGTCGGTGCGGGATGCCCCGCGGCCACGATCGCCTGGCTCGCCCACTTCGTTCGTTCGCCGCGCACATCGCCGACTGCAGTGATGCGGCATCCCGGGATCTTCAGAAAGTTTTCGAGGTGACTGCCGCCCTGCAGGCCAACGCCCACCATGCCAATGCGCACGAGCTCGATCGGCTTGGTCGCGAGCAGCCCCTCGCGCGGTTGCCTCGCGGCGTCAAGGTGGCGTGCGGCTTCCCCGTCCGCCGTAGCCTCGGCGAAGGTGGAAGCCGGAACCGAACCAAGTGTCACCGCCGCAGCGCCACTCAGCTTCAGGAAGTCACGTCGATTCAGGTCGCTCATCGGTTTCACCTCGCCGGCATCAACATCATCGTGGTCACGGCCGGTCCAGGCAAGAACGGCGATGCTGCGCCATGCAGCCAGGCGCGGTATTGATCGCCGTAATTGGGTGACAGCGGATGGCCACTCTGACCGGTCGGAATATGGAGAATGCCTTCGTGCTCACGACCGGGCGATACCGCCATGCGCTGCGAGGGCCCCGTGCGCGGCGCCTGCGCGCGCGGTGTGTAAACGTCACCGGGCAGCGGATCCGCCGGCATGTTGAGGTAGCGCCCAAACAGCGGAATGGCCGACGCCAGCGGATGCACGAACTGGCCGCGATTCGCCTCGCCCCATGTCGCCTCGGCGAGCCGTCGGCCATCGGTCGTGAGATCGGCAATCGCGCGATCGGCCGCGGCCAGCATCCACCCGTCCCATGAGGCATAGTTCGGCGGCAGCAGGTGCGCGGGCTGTTCGGTCACCAACTGCCAGACCGGGCCCTCACCGCGCAATGATCGCGAGTAGTCGAACCCCGGATCGAGTGCGGTCGCGGCGGCCGTCAACGTCATCATCACGTCGCGCACGAACGTGGTGCGAAACTGGCGCACGAGGCGATAGGCCACCGAGTCGGGAGAGGCGCGTCCCGTCCACGTGGTGTCGACCAACTGCTTGAACTCGGCGCGCGGACCAGAGGCGCTGTTGGCAAGCGTCTTCAACAACAGCGTCCGCCAGCGATCCAGGTAGAGCGCCTTGTCCTCAAGCTGGATGGCGAGCATGTCGTTGGGCGTCGCCTTCTCAAGCGTCATCAACCGATCGCGAATCAGTCGCGCGCGGATGCCGTCGGCATAGCCGCCCTCACCAAGCAGCGCCAGCGGCGCGCCATCGACGACCGGCGCATTGGCGGTCCAGATGCGGCCGCCAGGCGGATCAACGATGCGCGGAAAGTCGGCCGGGGAGAGGTAGCCGTCCCATCGCCGCGAGCCATCGGCCCACGACTCGGGCGTCATGCCGTCGAGACCCACTCGCTTCGGAATGGCGCCGCCCACCGTCCACGCGATGCGCCCAGTGTCGTCGCCCATCGTCACGTTCTGGTTGGGCATGCCGAGCCCGGCGCTGGTGGCGAGCAGATCATCGACCGTGCGCGCGCGCTCGGGGCCGGTGATGTCCGACGCGAGCAGCGCCGGGTCGTGCGCCACCCAGTGCTGCGCCTGTCTCTTATACACATCTCCGAGCCCACGAGACTAAGGCGAATCTCGTATGCCGTCTTCTGCTTGAA
>ENA-ORBV01002448-ORBV01002448.1-microbial-mat-metagenome-genome-assembly--contig:-NODE-2448-length-39142-cov-11.781339_pt1 | contig 39142 bp, 39 predicted proteins | sample MGYA00237777_ERZ505514 | MGnify/ENA primary metagenome ERZ505514 (study PRJEB26160, sample SAMN06269048) | microbial mat metagenome | isolation source: Oligotrophic lake microbial mat | place... | reverse complement strand
TCGGCGCTGTACTATCCGTATGACGGCCCCTACGCCGGACGTGGCCCGCGACGAATCTATGGTGCGCGGCTCGACCCGACCGCCATTCCGGAGCGTTTCCTCAAACAGGCCACCGTGGAGGATGGGATTGAGACGCGGATCTATCAGGTTGAGGCCCGCCACACGACGTGTGACCAGCCGCTCAACGTGGTCGTGATCGTCAAGCGCCAGCAGACCACCGGCAAACAGGCGCATGTCTATCTCTTCAGCAGTGATCGTATGCTGGCCTGGGATGTCCTGCGCGATGATTACCAGTTGCGCTTCCAGATTGAGTTCACCTTCCGTGATGCGAAACAATACTGGGGCTTGGAGGACTTCATGGTCATCAAAGAAGTGGCGGTCACGAATGCCATGAACCTCGCTTTCTTCATGGTCAACCTGAGTCGTCGCCTCATGCGGGATCGCCGTGGCACCGACCCGAACGCCAGCGTGCTGGATCTCAAAACCCACTACCGTGGGCTTACCTATGCGGAAGAAGTGATAAAACTCCTTCCGGAAACGCCAGAGCCGGGTTTATTGCGGCGGCTCCTGACGCAGGTCACGGGGCTTGGGCGTATCCATCCGCTCCCTGCTGAGTCAACGCCCGGATAATTGGCGAAGGTATTGATTAGAAGACTTCTTTTTAATTGTTCTTGCTCCTTTAATGCCCGCATTTGTTTTAGGAGTCCGCCAATACACAGAACATGTTGAGGCAGCAGGCGCGAGAGATCGCCTCAAAGAATATGCCGAAAAGCTGTGGCGGAAAGCAGTTGAAGAGAAGGCTTCGCCCGAGCAGTTAGTAAAGGATTGTCGTGATTTACAGGACGAAATTTACGATCATCGCCGTCGAAGCCCGTTAATCTTCAATTGGATATATCAGCGGCTCAAAAATTCATATGAGGATCGCATGAACAAAGGTGCAGATATGCTAATCGAGGAGGCGATGAAGAGTATTGGCAGAACAACTTAAGAAGGCGAGCAGACTACAACCTATTCGCCGCCTGCGCCTTTATCCATAAGCAGGGAAATCGGGATAGAAAATAAACTTCCACCACTTGATAGCTTCCTCGTGATTTCCTTGTTGCTCATAAGAAAGACCATAACGACCGAATTGCGCCATCTCATTTGCTTTCGACTGTACTTTTGTTTTGGTTTCCCAAGATATATTGCTGTCTAAGTTAGGGCCTAGCCCTTTTGGATCTGGGCAACTCGCTAAAATAAGAGCCGCAATTTGCTCAAAAGCAGCGGCAATATTTGCTTTGATGTCGGTAATAGTCGGCCTATACATGAAACCGCTAATCAGCATCGTTTCAAAATAGTACGAAGGCAGAGTGGGAATGGAATGATAATGTGAGTTCCAATACTTCATGATGCGCATGAGGGGCAGGGCCTTCGCACGTTTTTCTGCAAGGGTCGTCATGCTTCAATACAGAAAGCGCTCTGGAGCGACACCGTTCATAATAGAAAAGTACCTTGGTGCCTCCAGTAGCTGAACCAGCGCCGCCAAAGAGGACAAGTGGTCTCTATTTGCCCATAGCTTCGGCGCCTCTCTTATGCCCGGCCTTTACTGGCCAGAGTGAACGAGCAAAAACAGCTTACACCGTTTTGGCCATATCCTGCTTTCTGAAGCGGAAAGAGGCATGTCGAAAAACGTGCGAAGGCCCTGACCTCAGGGTACAGTGGCAACTGTAAATGGAATAATCACATATATTGACGATATACAAGGCAACTTCCGTGCAGTTTTAGAAAAAGAGAGTGACCAGTGGCGGCTATTCTCGATCAATGTCACAGTGCCGCCGAGTAAATTTACGAATGAGTAATAAAGACTTGCACCTCATACTCGAAAATCGCTTTCTAATTATCAAAAATCATCCCTGTCTGTTATATACCAGCTTGCTGCCCAACAAGGCCTTGCAGGCTGACGCCGCTGGCGCGTCCCTAACCTGGGCGCGATCTTGGCGCGTGTCTCGTACCGCCGCCTGCCTCGTTCTACACGCCTGCCAGCGGCGCAGCTGAAGGCCAGCGTTCGGCAGATGCCGGAAAGGACAGGTGCAGCCGTGATCCTCCCGAAAGACCGCGACCCTCGCCTGATCACCATCCGCCGCGGGGGCACGCTCACAGACTCCGACCATCAGCTGCTCGCCCTGTGGGCGGCCGCGTGTGCAGCGCACGTGTTGCACCGCTTCGAGGCGGCGCGACCTGCCGACCCGCGGCCGCGACGGGCGATCGATCAGGCTCGGGCATGGGTATGCGGCGAAATCACGATGTCGCAGGCCCGCGCGGCGGGTGGCCACGCCATGGCTGCGGCAAGAGCGTTGAGCGGAGCCGCGCGGCACGCCGCATATGCCGCCGGGCAAGCGGCTGCGGTTGCGCACGTTGCCGCACACGAACTTGGCGCGGCTGCCTACGCTATCAAAGCGGCCCGCGCGGCAGCCCCTGAAGGCCAGGGCGAAAGCGCCGGCCGGCTCGAGTGCCGGTGGCAGCGTGAACAGCTCCCAGATGCGATTCGTGAACTCGTCATCGATGATCAGCGGTTGCGAAACGACATCTGCTGGTCGGTGTTCGACTGCTGACACGCCGAGCGTAGGTCGGCACTGCCCAACAAGCGCGTCGAGCCGACGCCTGCTGCAGGCTAACAGGAGGCGATTCGGGTCCACGTCTGTGGCCAAGCGTGTACACTGTTCGCATACGTTTTTTGCCCTAGCGAGGGTTGGATGCAGCAGCACAAGACGACGACTCAGGCCTCACTAAAAACGCTAGAGCAGGTGATTGCTGTTCTGTCCGCTCACGGCAAGTAGGACAAGGCCAATTAACAGCCCCGACTGCCACACGATGCTGCCTGCTGGTCGCACGTTTGCTGATGTTACGGGGAGTTCCATTGTCGCATCCTGGCGCGTGTTCGCTACCCGTGGGGGTGAAACGGCCCGCCACGCGGCTCGTCCACAAGTTCTGGCCTGCTGGAGTCCAGAATAATCTCGTGCAACTCCAGCTTATTCGGCCCGCTGAAGGTGCCCTCCGGTAGGCTACCCGATCGGGCGTGGCCCTGCCGAAATTCGTCTGAGCGCACCCAGTGTTCAAAATGCGCCCGGCTCTCCCAGACGGTCAGGACGATGTAGGGTTCGTCGGGGTTGACGGGGCGCAGCAGCTGGTTGCTCACAAAACCGGGCATATGGTCCACCAGACCGGCGCGGCTGCGAAAGGTCTGCTCGAACTGGTCGGCGTATTCCGAATGAACAAAGATCCGATTGGCAGTGGTGATCATTGTGGCTCCTTGCGAGGAAAGGCGCTGACAGGGCCGCAGATGGCGATGGCTATGCGCGAACCGAGCGCGACAGGCTGTTGAGAACTCAAGCGGGCTTGCAAGATGAGCTCCGGATCAGGCGCGACCGTCACGAGCTGATCGTGGCCAAAGTAGCGTACGTGGCGCACGCTCCAGGCCGAAGCTGGGTCGGGGGTAAGGCGGATCTGCTCGGGCCGAATCAGCAGATCAACCGGGCCGCAGGCCGCCATCGTCAGATGGAGCGGGCCGAGGCGCGACATCGACTGTTCGCCGGCGGCCTCGCCCGGCAACCAGTTCGTTTCGCCGACAAACGTGGCGACCGCACGGCTTATCGGCCGCGTGTAGAGCTGCTGTGGTGTCCCGCTTTGGGCCACTTGCCCATCCAGCATCAGCGCCACACAGTCAGCCAGGCTCAACGCCTCCTGCTGGTCGTGGGTTACGAGCACGGCAGTTGTACCGGCGGCGCGCAGGATCTGCGCCACCTCCTCGCGTAGCTCGGCGCGCAGGGTGGCGTCGAGGTTGGCGAACGGCTCGTCGAGCAGCACTACCGTTGGATGGGGCGCCAGCGCCCGCGCCAGCGCCACACGCTGCTGCTGGCCCCCCGACAGCTGGTGCGGGTAGCGCGGCTCCAGGCCGCCCATGCCAACCAGATCGAGTAACTGAGCAACCCGGCGCGTGCGCGTATCGCGCGGCCAGCTGGCCAGCGCAAAGCCGATGTTCTCGGCGACGGTGAGATGTGGAAACAGCGCGCCATCTTGGAAGACGAGCCCGACCCGGCGCTGTTCGGGCGGCACCCATGTGTTGCCACCGGCCACCTGGCGGCCTGCAATCCAGACCTCGCCGGTATCGGGGCGCTCCAGCCCGGCGATCAGGCGCAGGGTGGTAGTTTTGCCGCAGCCGCTCGGCCCAAGCAGGGCGAGCAGACGCCCCTCTGGCACCTCCAATGTGAGGTTCGCGACCGCCACTGGCCCGCGTGGATACGCCTTCTGGACGCCATGAAGGTGGATCGCGCCGCTCATCGGACAGCCACCCGCTCGCCCGTGCGCACAAGCAAGGCGATGGGCAGGACCCCAACCAGCACAATGATCAGGGCAGGAATGGCCGCCGCCTGCCAGAACGACTCAGCGGCGAGCATGTAGGTCCAGATCGCCAATGTATCCATGCCGAACGGACGCAGCAGTAGGGTCACTGGTAACTCTTTCATCACATCAACAAAGACGAGCATTGCTCCCGCCAGCAGCCCCGCCCGCACCAGTGGCGTGTGGATGCGCCAGATAATCCGCCCCTGGCTCGCCCCCATGCAGCGCGCCGCCTCCACCAGACGCGGGGTTACCTTCTCCATACTTGCGTCCACGCTGCCGTAGGCTACAGCCAGAAAGCGCACGACATAGGCGTAGAACAAGCCGGTAAGCGAGCCAGTGAGCAGCAGCGCGCCGACCAAGCCTCTGGCGATGATAGCGTGATCGAAGGCGGCGAGCAGGGTAAGCACGCCCACACCCACCACGGCGCCTGGCATGGCGTAGCCGAGCGTCGCCAGGCGTGCGGCGCCGCGCTGAACGCGCCCACCGCCAAGGCGCTCGCCAGTTGTGAGCAGCAGCGCGCAGAGCGCCGCCAGCGCTGCCGCTCCTGCTGCCAGGCCCAAACTTACAACGATGTAGCGCTCTGCCACGCCGTCGGCGGTGGGCATGGTTGCGCTACGCTGCTCGGCCAGCGCCCAGGCGACGAGCTGTGCAGCCGGTAGCACGAACGCAACGGCCAAGATCAGCGCACAGGCGCCTGTCGCTACGGCAGCCCGCCAGCCGTGCAAGGGCAGCGGTGCGATACGTGGCGCGCCGCTCAACTGCGTGTAACGCGCCGCGCCGCGCAGGATGCGCTCCAGCAAGATCAGGCCGAGGGCGACGAGCAGCAGCAGCGCCGCAAGCTGGGTTGCCGTCTCGCGGTCCATCATCCCTTCCCAAACCCGCAAGATACCCTCGCTCAAGGTTAGCACATTGAAGTAGCGCACGGTCGCGAAGTCGGTGAGAGTCTCGAGCATCACGAGCGTGACGCCTGCCACCAACGATGGGCGTGCCAGGGGCAGCACCAGGCGGAACAGCGCGTGCGTGCGGCTGGAGCCCATGGCGCGCGCGGCGTCGAGGGTGCTGGCCGCCTGCTCGGCAAAGGCGGCCCGTGCCAGCAGGTAGACGTAGGGGTACCACGCCAGGGTGAGCACAATGGCCGCCCCGCCGAGGGAGCGCACTTCTGGGAACCAGAGCGTAGGGCCAAGCCAGGCGCGCAACGCCGACTGCACCGGGCCGGCGTAGTCGAAGGTGGCCATGAAGACAAAGCCAAGTACAAAGCCCGGCATCGCCAGCGGCAGCACCAACAGCCAGGCGAACAACGCCCGACCAGGGAAGCTGTAGGCGCTTACTAGCCACGCAAGCCCAGTGCCAAGCACGAGTGTGCCGAGGCCAACCGCGCAAACCAGCAGCATGGTCTGCGTAAGCATCTCTAGCAGCCGGGTCTCCCACAGATGTGCCCAGGACTCGCCGCTGGGCCGGAGCAGCGCCGCTGCAATGAGCAGCAGCGGCGCCGCGACCGCAAGGGCAATACCGATCGGCAGCAGACGTAAGATCGGGCGCATGAAGACCTCTGTTCAGGCGAGCGCTGCGGGCGTGCGAGCACACCCACACCGCCCGAAGCTGCGTTGTCGTCTATCGGTTATCAGCGGTAGCCACTGCGCTCAAGCAGCTTAATCGCGGCGGGCTGGAAGCGTCCAAGCTCGCTCTTCGGCTGCGGGTCGATCTTGAACGGCCCAAAGCCAATAATGATCGGATTGACCGGGGCGGTCGGGTTGGCCGGAAACTCGTAGTTGCCGCCCGAGAGCGTGTCGGGCGTGGCACCCTGCCCCTGGCCCGTCACCGACAGCCATTCTATCAGCTTGATGGCGTTGTCGCGGTTGCGTGCGGCGGCGGTGACCCCCATGCCAGACAGGTTGACTACCGTGCCTGACTCCTGCTGATTCGGGAAGAAGACCTTCACGGGTAGGTTCGGGTTGCGCGCAAGCTGCTGCGCCACGTAGTAGTGGTTGGTGATGCCCACGTCGCAGCCACCGGCGGCGATCGTCTCTACGATGCGCGAGTCGCTATCGATAAACTTGGGGTTATTCCTAACCCACGGACGAATGATCTGCTGCTCGGTGACTTTCTCGCCGTGTAGCCCGATAAAGCTAGAGACCAAGGCCTGGGTGTAGATGTGCGAGCTAGGACGAAAGCAGAGCCGGTTGCGCCATTTCGACGCACCGAGGGCAGCGTAGGTCGAGAGCTCTGTGGGGCTCACCTTGGTAGGGTTGTAGACAATGACGCGGGCACGCTGGCTCAGGCCGAACCAGCGATTCTGCGGGTCACGCAGGTTGGCAGGTATGTTCTGGCGCAGCACGGCGGAATTGATCGGCTGGAGCAGCCCGAGCTCAGCGGCGGTCCAGAGGCCACCAGCATCGATTGTGAACAGGATATCGGCGGGCGTCTGGCGGCCCTCGGCGCGTAGCCGCTCTACCAGCGATTGAGCCGTGCCCTGAGAAAGCCGCACCTCGATCCCGGTCTCCTGGGTAAAGCGCTGGAAAACCGGCTCCAGCGCGCCATAATGGCGCGCCGAGTAGATGTTGACAACCTGCGGCGCGCTCTGGGCCGCAACCGGGCTGCTGCTGCCAATAAACAGCAACGCGATCAGGAGCGGCGCAAACAGACGGATGAACAGCTGCGAGGCGTTCCGATGCATTGTTGCACTCCCTACTCTCAGAGAGAATACTCAGCGAACAGTAACCCTAGACGCGTCGGACAAGTGTCCCGGCGAGCATTTGGTGGCGCCTACCTGCCTGCGCCATTTTGTCCGACCAACGCAACGAGCTCGTGAGCCTGCACGCCGAGCGCGATCTCAGCAACCAGGGGGTAGCCATTGGTCGTAAAGCTGACGCCTTGAGCGTCGAGCAGGTGCGCACGCATACGCATCCTGAGATGGCACGAACAAGCCTAGTTGTGAGTTTACGCCTCACAACAGCCGTTCTAGTCTTTCTGCGCAGGCTGTAGACAGGCTAATTTTCGTGATTAGTATGTACTAATAATGTAGGTTTGTCAACCATAAGGTTAGAAATCTCGCGCAGGAAGAAATGAGCTGCGGCGACACGGCGAACGTCGTTCGCTACGGACGAGTTATACTTGATAATTAAGATCAATAAAATTAAGATACTCCCATCGCGCCTCAGCCCCAGAATAGTGCGATGGGCGGCATCCAGGCGCAGCGCGTTGCCGGCTTCGGTGCCGCGATCTTCGACGAGATGAGCATGCTAGCCCAACGCCATCGGGCGATCAACGTAGGCGAGGGCTTCCCCGACTTCCCCGGCCTCGATCTGATCAAGGACGCGGCCAGCGCGGCGATCGCGGCCAATCTGAACCAGTACCCGCCCAGCCCGGGCGTCGCCCGGCTGCGGCAGGCCCTTGCCGCTCAGTGAGCGCACGAACATGGGCGCGCCGTCGATTGGGAGACAGAGGCTAGCATCACCAGCGGCGCCACCGAGGGGCTGTCTGCACGTGCCAGAGCTGTTCGCCGCCCAAAAGGTTTAGCGATGCGTACACGCACAACCTTGGCGTATGGTTCTACGCTAGGATGGTATCAATCGCCTGCAGCTCATCGGCGCTGAAGCTGAGGTTGCGCAGGGCGCCCACGGCATCGTCGATCTGGGCGGTCTTGCTGGCGCCGATCAGCGTAGAGGTGACAACCGGATCGCGCAGCGTCCAGGCGAGCGCCAGCTGGGCCAGGCTCTGCCCGCGCCCGGCCGCGAGCTCGTTCAGGCTGCGCACCGCCGCGAGCTTCTCGTCGGTGATCTGGCTGGGCTTCAGGAAGCCGTGGGCCTTGGAGGCGCGCGAGCCCTCGGGCACGCCGTCGAGGTACTTGTCGCTGAGCAGGCCCTGGGCCAGCGGCGAGAAGACAATGCAGCCGATGCCCTCCTCACGCAGCGCGGTAGTGAGGCCGTCCTCGATCCAGCGGTTGAACATGTTGTAGCTCGGCTGGTGGATCAGGCAGGGCGTGCCGAGCTCGCGCAGCATACTGGCGGCGGCGCGCGTCTGCTCGGGCGGGTAGTTTGAGATGCCGGCGTAGAGCGCCTTGCCGCTGCGCACGATCTGATCCAGAGCGCCCATCGTCTCCTCCAGGGGCGTCTCGGGGTCGGGCCGATGGTGGTAAAACACGTCTACATAATCGAGGCCCATGCGGCGCAGGCTCTGGTCGAGGCTAGCGACAAGATACTTGCGCGAGCCCCAGTCGCCGTAGGGGCCGTCCCACATGGTGTAGCCCGCCTTGCTGGAGATGATCAGATCGTCGCGGTGGGGGACAAAATCGTCGCGCATAATGCGCCCGAAGCTCTCCTCGGCTGATCCGGGGGGCGGGCCGTAGTTATTGGCCAGGTCGAAGTGGGTAATGCCCAGGTCGAAGGCGCGCCGCAGCATGGCGCGGCCGTCCTCCAGGCGATCCACGCCGCCGAAGTTATGCCAGAGGCCGAGCGAGATCGCGGGCAGCTTAAGGCCGCTGCGACCGCAGCGGTTGTAGCGCATAGATTCGTAGCGGCTGGGGGCAGGCTGATACATCGTCTTACCTTGTCTATCTGCGCGTCGTCGCGGGCTCTATGATACACCGGATTGTCTCTTGCGGGCCAGAATGAGCACGCGCATACTAGGGAACAGGGAACAGGGAACAGGGAACAGGGAACAGGGAACAGGGAACAGGACCGCCACGAGCGAACAGCGCTAAGGGCCGCGAGCCGTCCGATCTCCGGCCCCCTGTCCGCTGTGCCCTGTCCCCTGTTCCCTGGCTTTAAGGAGTCTCTAAATGCAGTCGGCCAACAAGAGCGGCCTGTTCTACGGCTGGGTTGTGGTGGGCGTCACAGTGGCGACGCTGCTGGTGTCGGCGGGGATCAGGGCGGCGCCGGGTGTGCTGATCGTGCCGCTGGAGCAGGACATGGGCTGGAGTCGCACCCTGATCGCCTCGGCGGTGTCGGTGGGCCTACTGCTCTTCGGCTTCGCCGGCCCGCTTGCCGGCTGGCTGGTGGATAAGCTGGGGCCGCGTTTGGTGATGCTCGCCGGCCTAGGCCTGATGATCTTCAGTATGGTGGCCAGCGCGCTGATGCAGACACCCTGGCAGATGCTGCTGTTCTGGGGTGCGGTGAGCGGCCTGGCCACAGGCCTGGTGGGCGCCGTGATGGGCACGGCGGTAGCGAATCGCTGGTTCTACGCCCGGCGCGGTCTGGTGCTCGGTATCTTCGGGGCCGCCACCTCGGCGGGCCAGCTGATCTTCCTGCCCGCCATCGTCGCCACAACGGGCGTGATCGGCTGGCGCGGCGTCAGCTACGTGCTCGCTGTCCTCGCCGCTCTGCTCATCCCCCTGGTGCTCCTGCTGATGCGCAACGCCCCCGGCGATGTGGGCGCCGTGCCGTATGGGCTCAGCGAGGCGCCGCCCGCAGCGGCCACGCGCTCCTCTGGCATGGCCGTGATGGGCGTGGCCCTGCGCTCGCCCACCTTCTGGCTGCTCAGCGCTACCTTCTTTATCTGCGGCGCCAGCTCCAACGGGATTATCGGCACCCACTTTGTGCCTCACGCGGTGGATCACGGCATCTCCCAGGGCACGGCGGCGGGCGTGCTGGCGCTCATGGGCCTGATGAACTTCGTGGGCACGCTGGGCTCGGGTTTCCTCACGGATCGCTACGACCCGCGCGTGCTGCTGGCGTGCTACTACGGCTTCCGGGGCCTCTCGCTGATCTTCCTGCCGTTTATCAGCAGCCCGCTCGGGCTAGCCTTTTTCGCCATCCTGTTCGGGCTCGACTACATCGCCACAGTGCCGCCAACCTCGGCCCTCGTGGCCGACAGCTTTGGGCGCGCCAATGCTGGCACCGTCTTCGGCTGGGTCTTCTGCGCGCACCAGATCGGCGCGGCCCTGGCGGCGTGGCTCGGCGGTGTGGCCCGCGACCTCACGGGCGACTACGGCATCGCCTTTATCCTAGCGGGCGTGCTCGCCATCGCCGCCACCGGCCTCTCGCTTGGCATCCGCCGCGCGCCGGTAGCGGCTGCGCCTGTGGCGGGCGACTAGACCTGCTCTACGACTGGGCCCGCTGGCGTGTCCTTCACCTGCCAGCCTAGCACGGCGAGCTGGCCGCGAATGCTGTCGGCGGCGGCCCAGTCGCGGGCGGCGCGCGCGCCCTGACGCGCATCCACCAGTGCCAGCACGTCAACGGGGACGGCGGGCGCCTCAGGCTCCGCGAGCGCTGGCGTGGCCATATCGGCCCACACGCTCGGGTCGAGCCCGGCGTCGAGCGCGGGCTGTTGGAATGGCCCAAGCTCGGTAAGCGGCAGCTGGGCCTTGCGCTCGTAGCGCCGCTCCTGGCCCGCGCTGCTGATCACCGTGACCCCGCCGCGCCCAAGCACCTGAGCCGCACCTGCGGCCAGGTCGATCACCAGGCCAGTGTGCTCGTCAATGCCCACCACCGTCAGGTTGCTGGGCAGCATCTTCAGCATCTGGGCGAAGCGCTCGCGCCCCATAAAGCAGCGGCTGGTGTCGAGCTCGGCGCCGCCCTCGGCGTTGTCCCAGTGGGGCACCAGCACCAGCGAGAGGCCGTAGGGGCGAAACAGGTCCAGGCCGGGCTGCCAGTGCAGCTCGGTGCCAACCTTGTAGATCTCGTAGACCGGCAGGGCGAAGGCGCCCATAGCGATGGTAGCGGCGCTGGCGGTGACGATAGGCGCGCCGTGGCGCTGGCGGGCCACCATGCGTTCCCAGGCCAGGCTCCCCTGAAGCTGGCGCACGGTGTAGGTGGGGCTGCCGGGGCCAAGGAAGATCAGCCGGGCCTCGCGCAGCGCCTCGGTGGTGGCGGGATTGTCGGGGCTCTGCTCGCTGCCACGGGCGCGGGCGGGGAGCAGGGCGATCTCCGGGCGCAGATTCTGCAAACGCACCCGCAGGTAGTCGGCCACCTTGCTGGCGACACGGTCGGAGTTGGGCTGGAAACCGGCGGGCGTCTCCAGGATGGCCACAGGCAGCGGCGCCGTCTCGCCACGGGTCACCAGATCGTAGATCACCCCGGCGCTAGGCGTCGTCTCGCCTGAGCCAAGCAGGGCGACCGCACCAGGGGCGGCGAGCATCATCAGGGGCTCCGTTCAGGGCGGCAGTGCCGCCAATGATTTGTTGGGTTGCGCAGAGCGCCACACACTTTATAATACTACGACTACCCGAGTCGAGACAGCCAATCCTCAAGCAGCGCGAGGCAGCCATGAGCAAGCAGACCCCGGCGCATCGCCAAAACGACCACGATGACCACGACAGCCACGACCACGATGAGCATGATCGCGACAAGCACGACCACGACGACCACGACGACCACGCAGCTCACAGCCACGGCCAGGGCGGGCCGCTTGGCTGGCTACGCGAGCTGCTGCCATTTGGCCACAGCCACGCGGCGGAGGACAAGATCGACTCGGCGCTGGAGGGCAGCGAGCGGGGCATCTGGGCACTGAAGATCTCGCTGATCGGCCTGGGCGCAACGGCGCTCTTCCAGGTGGTGATCGTGCTGATCAGCAGCAGCGTGGCGCTGCTGGCCGACACGATCCACAACTTCTCCGACGCGCTCACCGCCGTGCCGCTCTGGATCGCCTTCGCCCTGAGCAAGCGCGCCGCCAACCGCCGCTACACCTACGGCTACGGCCGCGCCGAGGATATTGCCGGCACCGTGGTGGTGCTGATGATCCTCGCAAGCGCGATCATCGCCGGATGGGAGAGCTACAAGAAGCTGCTGGAGCCAACGCCGGTCAGCAACGTGGGCTGGGTGATCGCCGCCGCGATCATCGGCTTCCTCGGCAACGAGGCCGTGGCGATCTTTCGCATCCGCGTCGGCAACGAGATCGGCTCCGCCGCCCTGGTGGCCGATGGGCAGCACGCCCGCGTGGACGGCTTCACCTCGCTGGCGGTGCTGTTCGGCGCCGTCGGCAGTATACTCGGCTTCCCCCTGGCCGACCCGCTCATCGGCGCTTTGATCACGATCGCCATCCTGTTCATCGTGAAGGATGCCGCCGTGGCGATGTACCGTCGCCTGATGGACGCCGTGGAGCCCGCCGAGGTCGACCGCATCGAGCGCGCCGCCACCGCTGTGGCCGGGGTGCAGGCTGTCCACGAGGTGCGCGCCCGCTGGCTCGGCCACGCCCTCAGCACCGAGCTGCACATCACGGTAGACGAGGATCTGCCCACCCACGCCAGCCACGAGATCGCCGAGCGGGTGCGCCACGACCTGTTCCACGCCCAGCCGCGCCTCGCGCAGGTGATCGTCCACGTTGACCCGTGCGGCCACAGCGGCGCCGACCACCACGACTTCACCGCCCACCACGCGCGCCCGGCCGCGCCTGCGTAGGCAAGATTGCAGATTGCAGTAGGATTTACGCCGTTGAAGTGCGCGCGCACGGTACCGCCCGTTGTCACCCTGAGCGGAGCCGCAGGCGCAGTCGAAGGGTCTTTTTGGGGCATCCCCGTCAGATTCCTCGCTGCGCTCGGAATGACAACATTCGTTGTAGGACTAGCGTGAGGGTAACACTTATGCCTGGGACAATCCTGCTCGCTGGGGGCGCGGAGTTTGGCGGCACGATGGCTGCGCCGGACAGGCGCGCTCTAGAGCTGGCTGGCGGCGCCGACGCGCAGCTCCGCGTGATCCCTGCCGCCGCCGCGCCCGACCGGAACCACGAGCGGGCAGGGCGCAACGCCGTGCGCTGGTTTCGCTCGCTCGGGGCACAGGACGTGGCCGCCGTGCCGCTGATCGACGCGGCGAGCGCCGCCGACCCCGCCGTGGTGGCGGCCTTGCGTTCCGCCCGCCTGATCTATCTGCTCGGCGGCTTCCCCGACTACCTTGGCGACACCCTTGCAGGCAGCGATGCCTGGGCCGCGTGCCGCGCAGCCTACACCGACGGCGCCGTGCTCGCCGGCAGCAGCGCGGGGGCGATGGTGCTGTGTGAGCGCTACTACGACCCGCGCAGCCGCACGGTGCGCGCGGGGCTTGGGCTGCTGCCGGGTCTCTGTGTGCTGCCGCACCACAACGGCTTTGGGGCAAGCTGGGCGCCGCAACTCCAGGCGCTGCTGCCCGCGCTCACGCTGCTCGGCATCGACGAGGGCACGGCAGTGATCAGCGAGGCGGATGGTTGGCGCGTCTATGGCGGCGGCGGCGCAACGGTCTACCGCGACGGCGCCATCACGCGCTGGGCCAGCGGGGCGTGGCTCAGGCTGGAGCCATCTGCGTAATCTGCGTCATCTGCGGATAAACGTGTGCTCCAGCGCCAGCAGCGCCGCCTTGCGCTGGAGCCCCCAGCGAAAGCCGTGCAGCTTGCCGTCGCCGCCCACGGCGCGGTGGCAGGGCACAACCAGCGAGATGCGGTTAGCGCCACAGGCGGCACCAACAGCCCGCGCCGCGCCGGGGCTAAGGCCAAGCGCGGCCGCGAGCGCGCCGTAGCTGCGCGTCTCGCCATAGGGGATGGCGCCTAGCGCCGCCCAGACCCGGCGCTGAAACGGGGTGCCCGGCAGATCAAGCGACAGCTCGGCGCATGGCCCGTGCCCAGCGAGGTAGGCCAGCATAGCGTCCGCCGCCTCGCGCAGCGCCCGCTCGTGCGGCGCCACGCTGGCGCGCGGGTAATCGCGCTGAAGCTCCGCCAGCAGTGCCGCCCCGTCGTTGCCGAGGCCAAGCCAGCAGAGCCCGCGCGTCGTGGCGCCCAGCAGCACCAGCCCGAGTGGCCCCTCAACAATCCCGTAGCTAATCATCACGCCACCGCATTCGCGCGTTCGCGTTCGCGCTCTTCGCACCCTTTCGCGCCCTTCGTGCTCCAGACGCCCCTTGCACCCTTTCGCGCCCTTCGTGCTCCAGACGCCCCTCACACGCTTACCAGGAGCACCCCCGCCAGCACGGCCGCCACGCCGGCCCACTGGCTGGGGGCGAGCCGCTCGTGCAGAAACACCCAGGCGAGCAGCACCGTCACTGCGCTGAAGATCGAGGCCATCGCGGTAACGACGCTTACATACGCGGTGCTGATGCCGCTGTTGTAGGCGAGAAAGCCCAGCGTGTCGAGGCTGGTGGCTAGTAGTATCGCGCCGGCGAGCCTGGGCGTGAGCTGCGGCGGTTGCTCTCGCCGCACAAGCAGCAGCGCCGCCGCCGTGGCCCCCGTGAGGATGCGCGCCACGAGCACCGGCCACGCGATGCCCATGCTTGCGGTGACGGGGACGAGCAGGTAGAAGAAGATGCCGTAGCACAGGGCGGCGCCGAAGGCCGCCGGCACACCCTCAAGCGAGGCGGCGCTTGCCCCCGGCGCCCGCGCCACCACGATCACCCCGCCCACCACCACGGCCACGCCGAGCAGGGTGGCGGGCGCGAGCCGCTCGCCGCCGAGCACGGCCAGCAGCGCCGTGACAACCGCGAAGCTCGCCGCCAGCGGCGACACGATCGCCACGGTGCCCACGGCGAGGGCGCGGTAGAGGCAGAGCGTGCCAACCACATTGAGCATGTTCACGCCTGCGGCGCGCGCCCAGACGCCGAGGTCGGCGGGGAAGGGGTCGCGCCTCACCAGCAGCACAAGGCCAATTGTGAGCAGGCCCGCAAGCTGCACGTAGAGCAGCGTGGGGAGCGGGCCGATCTTGCGCGCGATCCGGCTGATCACAAAGTCGCCTGTGCCCCAGCCGAAGGCCGCGATCAGACCAAAGAGCACACCCATCAGCGCCTCCGCCCTCTAAAAAAGCCGGTACGAAATGCGAAGGCGGCCACAACCACCAACAGCGCCAGGATGATCAGGCACTCCACCAAGCCCAGCGAGCCAAACGACATAAAGTTCTCGCTTGCTGTCCACAGATTTCCAGCCCATTTCCGGCCCATACAAAAATGGCCCGGTAATCTGTGTCATCTGTGGATAAATATCAGCCGCTGCGCATCGCCTCGGCGAGGCGGGTCACGCCCTCGGCCAGCTGCGCCGGCGGGCTATGCGAGAAGTTGAGGCGCATGGTGTTGGCCCCGCCGCCGCCAGGGTGGAATGGCTGGCCCGGCACGAAGGCCACCTTGCGCTCCAGGGCCCGGCCCAGCAGCGCCTGCGCGTCCTGGCCCTTGGGCAGCGTGAGCCAGAGGAACATCCCGCCGGTTGGGCGCGTCCAGCGCACCTCGGCGGGCAGCTGCCGGGTCAGCGCGGCGAGCATAGCGTCGCGCCGCTCGCGGTACACGGCGCGCAGGCGTGGGATGTGCCGGTCGAGCAGGCCATCGCGGCAGGCGTAGTAGGCCAGCAGCTGGGCCGTGCTGCTGGTGTGCAGATCCATACCCTGCTTCAGCATCACCAGGCGGTCGTAGAGTGCGCGCGGCGCCGCGATCCAGCCCACGCGCAGGCCGGGCGCCAGCAGCTTGGAGAGCGTGCCGAGGTAGACCACATGGCGCAGCTCGCCGTGCATGGCGATGTCGAGGGCGGCCAGGGGCGTAGCCCGCGCGCCCTCGTAGTACAGCTCGCCGTAGGGATCATCCTCCACAATCGGCAGCGCGTAGCGTGCGGCCAGCTCCACCAGGCGCACGCGCCGCTCCGGCGAGAGCGTCGTGCCGGTGGGGTTTTGGAAGCTGGAGACGACATAGAGGAAGCGCGGCCGGACGCCGCTGGCGAGCAGTGACTCAAGGGCGCCCACATCAAGGCCGTGCTCGTCCACTGGGAGCGTAAGGTAGCTGGGCCGACAGGTCTGCCAGGCCTGGAGCGCACCGAGATAGGTGGGCTCCTCTACGGCAACTGGAGCGCCGGGGTCGATCAGCAGGCGACCGAGCAGGTCGAGGCCTTGCTGAGAGCCGGCGGTGACGAGCAGCTGCTCGGGGGGCACTGGCAGATCAAGGCGGCGCAGCCAGCCGGCCACAAGCTCGCGCAGCGGGGCGTAGCCCTCGGTGGGGCCGTACTGCAAGCTGGCGAGCGGCGCCTCGGCGAGGGCCTGCTCACTGGCGGCGCTGATCTCCTCGGCGGGGAAGAGCTCTGGGGCGGGGAGGCCACCAGCGAAGGAGATCATCTCGGGCTGAGCTGTGAGCTTGAGCAGGTCGCGGATGGCCGAGCTGCTGATACCGCGTGCGCCCTCGGCGATCCGGTCGTTCCAGATTAGGTCCATCGTGCCATACCTCACTTGTGCGTCCAGAGCGCTCAGTATAGCTGAAGCCGCCACACGCCACGACGGACAATTACGGGCAAGCATGGCAGACATGACGGCTAGCGACGACCCAAAATCCAAAATCGGCAATCCAAAAATGGTATAACAACAGCTATGACACGCATCGCGCTCTTACACAGTCGGCTCCCGCTCACGATCGCGGCGCTGCTTGTGGCCCTGCTGCTCTGGGGGCTCGTCTGCGCGGCGCGCGGGCGGGTAGGGCGGAGCTACATGGCGGGCCTCTGGGTTGCCCAGCTGCTGATCACGGCGCAGGGGCTGCTGGGGGGCCTGCTCTTTGCGGGCGGGGCGCCTGCGGGTTTGGCGCTGCACAGCATCTACGGCGTCGTCGCAGCGCTCTGCCTACCGGCTGCCATGGCCTACAACCGCGGCCGCGCTGGGCGCTGGGAGGCGCTGATCTTCGCCGCCACCTGCCTGTTTCTGCTTGGCGTGGTGATCCGCGCCGTCGTGACGGCGGGGTAGCAAAAGGCCGCCACGTATTTTGTGTACACGGCGGCCTTCAAACGTCGCTGGGGGACAGGCACAGCTCATGTTCGTGTGCGGACGAGAGCGGAGCGCGCGCGCGCAAAGACGCGCCCCTGCGTCCGAACTACAGCTCCATGAGCACGCGCAGATAGTCTGCTATCTGCTCCATCGTCTCGTCAGAGACGACACCCCAGCGCTGGAGCAGCCGCTCCTTGGAAATGGAGCGGACGGTCTCACACATCACAAAGGAGGTGGTTTTGACGCCACCGTTGGGCGGCTCGATGCGAACACGGCTCTGCACCCTCCGCGCCCGCGTGGTGAGGGCGGCGGCAATGACCAGATCCGCAGGGCCGTGGTTGAACGTGTTCGTCGAGACGATGAGCACTGGACGTGTGCCGAATTGTTCATGTCCGCGCGTGGGATCCAGGTTCGCAAACCAGATCTCCTTACGTGACGGTTCCGTGGCCATAGCTTCATTCCTTACGAAAGCCCATCACGCAGCGTCACGTCCCATACCTCACGCTCGGCAAGCTCCTCAGCCCACGCCTCAGGGTCACGCTGCAACGCGGCATAGTCTGCGTTGATCTGCTCCAAGATGCGCTGACGCCGAAGCAGCTCGATGGCCTGATCGACCAGGTCGGTCATGGGTATCCCTACCTCGCGCGCGAGTTTCGTGAGCTTCTGATGGGTTCGCGCTGATACCCGAATGGTCGTCGTGCTCATGGCACCTCCGCGCGCAAGCGCGCTTGTTCGTCCGCGCAAGGGCAGTATGACACGCTTGTGTCAACTGAATTGTAGACTAAATGAGCGATTTGTCAAGGGAACATGCGTCGTCGGCCAGCAGCGCGTAGACGGCGGGGTAGCAAAAAGGCCACCGCGTACACTAGTGGTACGCGACGGCCTTGAAACGTGGCTGGGGGACAGGGATTCGAACCCCAACTATCTGATCCAGAATCAGATGTTCTACCCTTAAACTATCCCCCACTGTGGTGCCGAAAGTGGGAGTCGAACCCACACGAGGTTGCCCTCACTACGCCCTGAACGTAGCGCGTCTGCCATTCCGCCACTTCGGCAAGTGGTCATACACTCAACGCCGCGCATGATACTACGCCGCCTCTGTTTTGTCAAACCCCACGCGGGCGAAGCAGCCACCTCGCCCGCTCTGCGGATGTTCGGCTATCGGCTATCGGTTAGCGCACGTTAGCGCTCGGCGATCAGCATAGCGATGTAGCTGAGCGTGGCGCGGCGCCCCTGAGGGTGTAGCTGGCGCCACAGGCCCACGAGCACGCCCTCGTCTGGGGTGCTGCTGCTGGCGGCGAGGCTGGGCGCGCTTGCGGCCACCGGGGCAAGTGTGGCAGCGAGGGCTGGCGGCGCCTTCGGCTCTGGCGCCTCGACGCGCAGCTCGCCGACCTCGACGGAAGCCTGCTCATCCTGCGGCTGCTTCAGGCTGCCGCCATTCTCCGCTACCGTGCTAGCGATGATCACGCGGGCGATCTCCATCGTGTCGGTCTGGAGCACCTCGGCGATCCGCTGGGCCTGGTCAGAATCAGGCCGGGTCTTGTTGCTCAGGTAGTTGCGCAGCGCGCCATCGCTGATCTTGGTGTCGCGGGTAAGCTTGGCCCGCGAGTAGCCGCTGCGCTTCATGTGCTCCTCGAGCCAGTCGCCGAAGCGCGCCGCGGCCTCCGGGCTGTAGCCCATGTGGCGGCGTACCTCCTCCACCGGCATATCGAGCGCGCCCCCGATCAGCTCCAGAGTCTTTTGGCGCGGGCGCTGCGTGTTCCCGTCGATGAACTGCCGCAGCGAGATCGCGCCGATCTCTAGCTGCTCGGCGAACTCGCTAATCGACTTGCTCTCGCTCATCGCGGCGTGAAATAGCAGTACAGAGAGTGGGACGCGTTCGGTGCTTGCTACGCTGACGGCCATGGATCTACTCCTGTTCGTTACAAGGCTAAGGGTATAACAAATCACGCTCGCCCGTAGGAAACGAGGCCAATCAGGCAGGTGCGGGCTACCGGAAAGCACGGCTTGCCTCCAGCTATCTGCCACGCAGAGGCATGGGTGTTGCTTTCGGGACGATAAGATTTCGTGATCACTTGGAAGTATAAAACAAGATAATCGTCCTGTCAAGTATATCTTGTCGTATAGTCTAGCAAAAGGCACAGCATCCGGCTGTTGAAGCTAGTTTGCCCTAAAATTGCGCCAGGGAAATCCGCCATGGCAGCCGCCAGGAGCTACCGGCGGGGGCGTGGCTGTGCTACAATAGTGGCTATGGCGCGTTGCGCGCCGATCTGGTCGGCTTTGTCCCAGCTGCCCCTCTGAAAGCGGACATCTCCCCGTGACAACAGCACCCACTCTGATCAGCGTTGAGGACTTGTACGATCTCGCATGGCTCGAGGATGTGCGGGTGAGCCCCGATAGTCGCTTTGTGGCCTATGTGAAAGTTTCCGTAGATCGCAGCGCCAACAGCTACAGCCGCGCTATCTATCTGGCGCCCACGCAGGGTGGCGCTGCTCGCCGCTTCACCCAGGGCACGAAGCAGGATCGTCAGCCGCGCTGGAGCCCCGATAGCTCCCAGCTTGCCTTTGTCTCCTCACGTGACGACGAGCATGGACAGATCTATCTGATCAATGTAGACGGCGGCGAGGCGCGCCAGTTCTCCGCGCTGCCTAATGGCGCCAGCGACCCGGCCTGGAGCCCCGATGGCCGCACGCTCGCCTGGCTCTCGCTCGCCAGCGAGGCCGAGCGCCGCCACGAGGATGCCGGTGAGCCGCCCCCGCCCGCCACGGCCTGGGAGGCGCGCCGCGCCAAAGAGCAGCGCCAGCACGACGAGGAGCAAAGGCTCGACCCGCGCGTGATCTCCCGCCTGCCCTATCGCAGCGGTACGAGCTACTTCGACGAGCGCCGCCGCCAGATCTACCTCGCCGATCTGCCCGCAAACGAAGACGCTGCCCCGCCCACGCCGCGCCGCATCACCGACGGCGACTTGCACTACGGCCCGCCTGCCTGGATGCCCGATGGCAACAGCCTGCTCACGACCGCCACCCGCGACCCCGAGGCCGACTCGCTTTTTGCCTACTACGATGTGCTGCGCGTGCCTGTGGCGGGCGGTCAGCCCACCACTCTTACCAGCGCCGGCTTCTCCTACTTCGACCCGCAGCCCTCGCCCGATGGGCGCCTGATCGCTTTCAGCCGCCTGCGCGAGGACAAGCTGCTGGCCGATGGTAACCGTGTGGCGATCATCCCCGCCGATGGCGGCGAGATCAGCGACCTCACCGAGCAGGCCGACCTGAACGTCGAGGGGTTCCGCTGGCAACCCGGCGGCCAGGGCCTGCTCTTCACCGCCAGTTGGCACGGCGACACCGCTATCTATAGCCTTGATCTGCCCAGCAGCTCTGCCCACCCGCACCACACAACCCTGGTTGGCGGGCGGCGCATCGTGTCCAGCTTCGATGTCGGCAGCGACGGCACGCTCGCCTTTATCGTCGGCGACGCCGCGAACCCCTGCGAGCTCTACCTGCGCACCCCCGACGGCGCGGAGCGCCAGCTTACCACGCTTAACCAGGCCTTCCTTGAGCGCCACGTGAGCGTGCCGATCCACGAGCTGCGCTACAACGCCCACGACGGCCAGGAGGTGCAGGGCTGGGTGCTCTACCCGCCCGGCTTCGAGCAGGACAAACGCTACCCGCTGGCCGTCCACATCCACGGTGGCCCCCATCTTATGTGGGGGCCAGGCTTTCGCGCTATGTGGCACGAGTGGCAGGCCTGCGCGGCAGCGGGCTACGTCGTCTTCTTCTGCAACCCGCGCGGCAGCGAGGGCTATGGCGAGCAGTGGCGTGACGCCATCCGGGCCAGCTGGGGCGAAGCCGACGCGCCCGATATTCTCGCCGGGGTCGAGCAGCTCGTCGCCAATGGCAACGTCGATCCCGCGCGCATCGGCGTTACTGGCGGCTCCTACGGCGGCTACATGACGGCCTGGCTGCTCGGCCACTCCGAGCGCTTTGCCTGCGGCGTGGCCGCGCGCGGTGTGTACAATCTGATCTCGCACCATAGCACCTCGGACGCCCACGAGCTGATCGAGCACGAGTTCAACGGCTACCCCTGGGAGCTCGCCGAGGAGCTCTGGGATCACTCGCCCCTGGCCCACGCCCACAAGATCAATGCCCCACTGCTGCTGCTGCATAGCGAGCTGGATTACCGCGTGCCGATCAGCGAGGCCGAGCAGCTCTTCGCGTTCTTGCGCCGCCAGAAGAAGGTGGTCGAGCTGGTGCGCTACCCGCGTGAGGGCCACGAGCTCACCCGCGCAGGCGAGCCGAAGCATCGCGCCGACCATATGCGCCGGACCCTGGCCTGGTTTGATCGCTATTGCCAAAACGAGCAGGGAAACCAATGAGTGAGCAGCCCCGCCCTGATACGCAGCACTGGGATCAGCTTGCGCCCGAGCAGGTGATCGAGCTGCTTGTCTACGAGCTCTACAGCCCCGTCAGCATCATCGGCAGCCAGCTCAAGCGCCTTACCGAAGATGAAGATCCACTCTCCGAGGACGACTACGACGCTAGCTTCGAGCAGATGCACAACGCCGTGCGGCAGCTCAGCAAAACGGTGGTGCATCTCAAGCGCTATAGCGAGCAGCGTAAGCGCGCTCAGGAGTAACGGCTACGGTTGCGAGCGCAATTATTTGCGCTACGATATAAAGCCTGATGAGAATCCCTAGCATGGGGACTTCTCAAAAAGGCAGAGCTGTGGTACACTCCGTGCTACCGAACAGCGTCACGAAAGCCGCGAGAATCTGCCCTAGTCCGACTGGGGTCTCCCCGGCCCGCACAACCTCCCCGTATGAGGCCAGGGCACGGGGCGTTGTTCTAGTGCCGTACAGCTGCTGAGACGTCAGCTGCTTGGCGCACCGCAAGGCGTGTTCTGGAGTGTGGAGCGCAGGGATTTCCCCTGCACATGCAGTGTCAGGGCATAGGCCTGGCACGCAGGAGTTGGACCGGAATGCAAGTGAAGCTCTTTGTCGGCAACCTGGCCTGGACGATCGACGACCAGCAGCTGGAGCAGCTCTTCAGCCAGCACGGCGATGTCCAGAGCGCCCGTGTGATCAATGACCGCGATACTGGCCGTTCGCGCGGGTTCGGGTTTGTCGAGATGGACGTGGACGACGTCTCTGTCGTGATCCGTGCGACCGACGGCGTGGAGCTGAATGGCCGTGCGATCCGCGTGAACGAGGCCGAGGATAAGGGCGGCGGCGGCTCGCGTGGCCCTCGTCGCGACAATGGCGGCGGTGGTGGTGGTGGCTACGGCGGCGGCGGTGGCGGCGGTCGCCGCTACTAGGGGCTACCCTCACAGGGTGCAACCTGAGCGCGGGGCAGCTTGCCTTCCCCGCGCCCTTTGACCGCGCAGCAGGGCCTGTGCGTACGTCTCCGCCAACAAGCAACGCTGCAATGTTCGCCCCTCGTCGCCGACGAGGGGCTTTGTGTTGTCGTATAATGCCCGCTACCCTGATCACGCTTAACCTTCCTGGAAGATGTAGACGAGGAGCGCTTATGCCCCGCATCGAGTCCTTGCTCTCCGCACGGCTCTTCCTCGCACCGCAGCTGGTTGGGGGCCGACTCTACTTTGTGAGCAATCTGAGCGGCCGGCTGAGCCTGTACGTGATGGACGCTGGCGGCAGCGTGCCCGAGCCGCTGCTCCCGCCCGAGCTCGCCTTGCAGAACCCCGAGCTGGTAGGCGGCTATCTCTACTGCGTGCTGCCCGCCCTCGGCAAGATCCTGCTCATGCTCGACCGCGACGGCGACGAGGTGTACAGGCCCATGCTGATCCCGCTCGCGGGCGGCTACCCCGAGCCGATCTTCGCTGACGCCTTCGCCAACGCCCGCGTCGCCGCCCACATCTGCGACGCAGAGGCTGGGGTCGTCTACTTCGTGGCCGAGGCGCGGGCGGAGGCGCGCAACAGCGCCTACCGCGCAAACTTGGCCAACGGCGAGCTGACGCTACTGCGCGAGTCGCGCTGGGGCGCCGGGGTCGTGGCCGCCAGCCCCGATCAGCGCCGCGTAATCGTGGGCGAGGGCTACAGCGTGGGCGATCTGGTGCTCTTCGAGTGGCGCGAGGGTGCAGGCGAGCCGCGCCTGCTCTACGGCACGCCGATGGAGCGGCGCGAGCCGGGCCGGGCCTACCCCGCCAGTGGGATCGGCGCCAGCGCCTTCACCGAGGACGGGCGCGCGCTGCTCGTGAACTCTGCGCTCTTCGACGACGCCTACTCGCTCGGCTACCTGGATCTGGAGGCGCCTGAGAGCGGGATTCTCGCGGTACGCATCGAGGGCGCCCAGCACTCTGGCGCGGGCGAGCTTGTTGGCGTGGCGCATCTGCGCGGCGATCACTTCCAGGTGGATTACAACATCGATGGCTGCGCCTGGGGCTACGAGGGCGTGCTCGACCAGGGCGGGCGCACGCTGCGGCTGCTGCGCGTGCTCTGGGGCGCGGGCGCCACGGCGGGCGGCGTGCTGGAGGGCGCCCACTACCACAGGCCCGACGACTGCTGGGCCTTTGCGTTCACCACGGCCACCACGCCAACCCAGCTCTACACCCTGGAGGGGCCGGAGCGCACGCTGCGACGACACACCCGTGAGCGGGTGCTTGGCGTGGGCGTGGGGCTGCTCTCGGGCGGCGAGGATGCCTCGTTCACCTCGCACGACGGGCTGCGCGTCTCCGCGCGGCTCTACTTGCCAGCGCCCGAGCTGGGGTTTACGGGGCCGCGCCCGCTGGTCTACTACATTCACGGCGGGCCGCAGGGGCAGGAGCGCCCGAACTTCGCCTGGTTCTCGATGCCGCTCATCCAGCTGCTCGCCATGCGCGGCTTCGCCGTGTTTGTGCCGAACGCGCGCGGCTCCACGGGCTACGGCTTTAGCTACACCAAGCGCGTGGATCACGACTGGGGCGGCCAGGATCGGCTCGACCACGTGTACGCGATGACGCAGGTGCTGCCGCAGGATGCGCGCCTGGACGTGACGCGGGCTGGGGTGGTGGGCCGCTCCTACGGCGGCTACATGACGCTGACCCTGGCGACGCGCCACCCGGAGCTATGGTCGGCGGCGGTAGATATGTTCGGGCCATACGATCTGCTCACGTTTATCGAGCGGCTGCCAGAGACGTGGAAGCCGTACTTTGCGGTGGCGGTGGGCGACCCGGCCACAGAGGAGGGGCGGGCCTTTCTGCGCGAGCGCTCGCCGGCCAGCTACATCGAGCAGATCGCGTGCCCGCTGCTGGTGATCCAGGGGCGCAACGACCCGCGCGTGGTGGAGCAAGAGTCACGCGATGTGGTGGAGCGGCTACAGGGCCTGGGCAAGGCCGCCGAGCTGCTGGTGTTCGAGAATGAGGGGCACGATGTGCTGAGGTTCGAGAACCGCGTGCGCTGCTACAACGCCATCGCGGCCTTCTTCGGCGCGCAGTTGGGGGCGTGAGGTGCAGGCTTGCGCATAGCGCATGTTTGTGCTATTATACACTCGGTAGCGGATAAGTATGGTGATGTATGACGCTTTGGACTAGGAATAAGATAGGAACATGACAGCATACATCGAGTACATTAATACAGCCCTCCGGGTAGGTAAGGAGAGCAAGGCACTTGTTGTCGATCTCTTCGCTGGTTGTGGTGGCCTAGCGCTTGGATTTGAGGCTCAAGGCTTTAAAACCATTGGCTTCGAGATGAATCCCGACGCCTGTCAGTCATATGAGATGAACTTAAAGCGGAAGTGTCATCAGGTCTTTCTTACTCCGACGACCCCCTTACCGTTTGCCAGTGTTATTATTGGTGGCCCACCATGCCAACCTTTCAGCGTTGGTGGCTACCAGATGGGTCTTCAAGATTCACGGGACGGATTTCCAGCCTTTATCGCTGCTATCGCTCGAGTTCAACCTGATATCTGGCTATTTGAAAATGTACGCGGCCTGCTTTATCAGAATAAGTGGTACCTGCATGAGATCACACGAACACTCAGATCCTTAGGGTATATTGTGGAATCTAGGCTGGCGAATATGGTCGATTATAATGTGCCCCAGAATAGAGAGCGCATTGTCGTCGTTGGGCATAGAGGGCAATTTAAGTTCCCAGAACCAGTGGCAGGTAAGGTTTCAGTTGGTGAAGCGCTACTTGATACAGCCACGTTAGCTCCTCCTGAATCGAAATACCTTACGGAGAGCATGGATCGCTATGTGGAAAATTACGAAAGAGCATCAAAATGCATTGTTCCGCGTGATCTCCATTTGAATAAGCCTTCAAGAACACTGACTTGTCGAAATCTCGCAGGTGCAACTGGTGACATGATGCGTCTCCGCCTGCCGGACGGGAGGCGGAGACGACTACTTGTACGCGAAGGAGCCCGTCTTCAGAGTTTCCCGGACTGGTTTCAATTTGCAGGCACAGAAACTAGTCAATTTAATCAGATCGGCAATGCTGTATCACCACTGTTTGCGTATCATCTTGCAAACAGCGTCAACCAATATTTAAATTCGACATACAGAATGAGTCCCTCGGAAGTCGAGGCTTATAATCACAGCGTTGATGTTGCAGATCATACTGCCCAACTAGCACAACAAACGCTATTTGACGATCCTAGCACACGTACTAGTCACGCCTTACCCATTATGAAAGGTACATTTATGACAGAGCAGTTTTTATACGATCAGCCTCAGACAGGTAAAAAGCTTGCTCGTAAACCTACAACTGAAGAGTTTTTGCGAAAGACGCCGGAGAACCAAGCACTTATTAATGAGATGCTTTTTATTATGAGTGCGATAGGCCTTCCTGTTCACCGACTGTCTCCGAGAAGAATGGAGAAAATGGCCATGACTGTGCTCGCTCTAGCACATGTAGAAGCGCGTAACAACTGGCCCTACGCTAAGGATCTTGCATCAGGCTATCATCTTACAACGCGTGCCTGTATTGACTATATAAATGTGTATTTTGGTGAAACTATATCGCGTGGTTCATATGACGATATCTGGCGTAAAGATCTTGTCTGGCCATTGATACGTGGTCTAGTTGTTCCAAGCAAAGATGTAGCCGACGACAATGATGGAACGCGTGGCTATGCCATCAATCCCCTCTATATAAATATCTTGCGAACATTCGGACAGGACAACTGGGTGGAAACTATTCGCGACCTTATGAGGGATAAGCCGACCCTAGATGAGACGCTGAAAGTTGTTCGAAATATACCACGTACATCGGTCTTATTGCCAGGAGACACGGAGCTTCAATTTACTGATACACAACATAACCGGCTACAGAAGGCTATCATCGAACTATTTCTGCCAATTTGGGGGCAGGAAGCACGAGTTCTATATGTGGGTGATACATCAGATCGGGATTTACATCTCAACGAGGATGCGTTAGAGGAGCTAAATATCCCAAAACCAGATCGCGCAAAACTGCCAGATATCATCGCGTACTCCTCAAAAGCAAATCGCCTCTATCTGATTGAGGCCGTCCATTCTTCAGGGCCTATTTCCAATGAGCGAAGGCATGCTCTGGAGGCGCTTGTGCGTGACACACCCGCTTATGTTGTGTATATCACCGCCTTTCAAACCTGGGATAAATTTCGGCAGCACGCTCCTTCTATCGGATGGGAGACTGAGGTCTGGGTTGCTGAGGCGCCAGAACACCTCATTCACTACAACGGCGAGAAATTTCTTCCAAAGCAATAGCACAGGTAGCTGCGATGCTAAACCCACCCGCAAAGGAATTGCTCTGGCCCGCATCGAGTCCCTACTCACCGCGCGGCTCTTCCTGGCGACCCACGACGTGCTGAGGTTCGAGAACCGCGTGCGCTGCTACAACGCCATCGCGGCCTTCTTTGCGGGGCAGCGGGGCAGCTGATCCGCAGGCTTGCGCGGCCAGTAGATTAGCGGCGCCGGCCTGGTGCTGACCAGTGTCAGTAGATCGGGTAGCTGAAAAGGTTGACCAGGCCGATGCCAAGCAGCGCGAGCGCGATAGCGAGTAGCGCAACGCGCACCGCGAACAGCCCGAAACGCGCTGTCAGGGCGCTGAAAAAGAGCACCAGGGCCAGGAGCACGGAGTTGAGCACGTAGCGGTCGGAGGTCGCATTGGCAGCCGCAGCCTGGCTAAAAAGCGCCTCGGCTTGCTGTTCCAGCTGGTCGGCTTCTTCGGCTGCGGCCAGCCGATATTCGGCCAGCTCGAACGGGCTCGCGGGCGCCGTAGGGTTCTCTAGCGGTCGGCTCACGAGCCATACCGCAAAGGCTGGGGCGAACTCGGCGCGGAAGCGCTCGCGATAGAAGTCGGCCAGGGCCTGGTTCTTGATTGCGGTCGCCTCGATCCAGTTCGTGAACAGCGCGACATCGAGCTGGGTCAGCTGACTGGCCAGGCCCGCAGCACGGGCAGACGCGATCCGCAGCCCGCTGGTCTGGGCAAAGTCGAGCGCCATGACCCCGCTCCAGCGGCTGGCCTGGTAGCCGCTCCACGACGTGGCCAGGGCAGAGAGCGAGAGCGCCACCGCTGCAAGGACCTCCAAAGTTTTCGCCCATTGCCGCTGGCTCAGGCCGAGCCGGCCATCCAGCCATTCGGCTGCCTCACCAGCTGGTTGCTCGCTGCGATTGCGCATACGCTCCGCTCTTTTCTGTCTAGTGTTACGGCTCGTAGCGATGCTATACTTTTTGCATACCATTGACACTAGCTACTAGAATAGTTTCGTAGCATCGGTACGCTGATTACAGTTCGATGCAAGCCTGCGCCTGGTCGAGCAGGCTGTGCGCCGCTATGTCGAAGAGCAGTCCTGGCAGATCCAGGCCATTACCGATGCCCTCGCAGACTACCGCAGCGGCGCGAGCGAGCTTGTTGCCCATGAGACCGTGATGCAGGAGCTCGAGGCCCGCATCACGGCTGCGCTCCCTTGAAGATTGTATGGCGCAAAGCGGCCCAGGACGACCTCAACCACGCGTTCGACTACCTGCTTCAGATTGACCCTCAGGCTGCGGTGCGACTCTTTGAGACGATCCGAGGCAGCGTCGGGCGGCTAGCGGCGTATCCCAGCCTGGGACGGCCCGGCCGGGTGGGAGACACGCGCGAGCTGGTCATCACTGGCACGCCTTACTTGATCGCCTACACCGTTGACCAGCGCATCAGCGCTATCATTATCCTGCGCGTAAGGAGACAAGGAGACAAGGAGACAAGGGGACAGGAGGCGCCCCTTTGCTGCCGATAGGCGCTCCGTGTCTCCCTGTCTCCTTGTCTCCAAGCGCGCGCGCAGCAAGCGCGGTCTCCTTGTCTCCCTACTGCGCCCAGAGCGGCCAGCGATCCTGCGCCCCGTTGAAGGTAAGCTGCGTGATACGCCCGCCATCCAGGGGCAGCGTGTAGATCTCGTAGTCCCCATCGCTGTCGCTGGCGAAGGCGAGCGTGCGACCGTCGGGCGACCATGTGGGCGCCTCGTCGTTGCCGGCGGTGCTGTAGTAGGAGGCGCCCCGGTCCGCCAGGTAGAGGATCGCCAGGTCCCACTTGCCGTCGCGCAGCGACGAGAAGGCAACAGCCTGGCCGTTCGGGCTCACGCGGGCGAAGCGGTCGTCGCTGGTGTTATCGGTGAGCTTGCGCTGGCTCACCAGGCGCACGTCCACGCCGTACTGGCCGTCGAAGCTGTAGGCAAGCTCGGCGGCGTAGAGCTCGAAGTCGCCGTCGCAGTTATTCACCCAGTAGAGCGTGCGGCCGTTGGGCGACCAGGTGGGCGTCTCGTTCACGCAGCCGCCCGTGGTGAGCTGCACCGTCGTCGTCTCGGTTGCCAGGGCACTCACCATGTAGAGCTCCTGGCCGCCGTTGCGGTCCGACACGAACGCGATCTTGGTGCCGTCGGGCGAGTAGCTGGCGTTGTAGTCATTCACGTCCTGGCTCGGCAGGTAGCGCGCGTCGCTCACCTTGCGCACCTCGGCGTTCCATGCCGTGTCGCCGTCGTAGATCGCGGCCGGGCCGAACTCGTAGATCTGGCGGAACTGGGCGCGCTCGCGGCGCGAGTCCACCAGCAGCCGCAGCTGCCCTGGGTCCCAGCTGCGCCGCCACGAGAAGGCCACCGTCTCCTCGTTGCCGAAGGTGATGCGGTCGCTGCCGCCATTTTCAAGGTAGCGGTAAAGCTCCCAGTGGCGGCCCGTGTCCACGTTCGAGGCGTAGAGCAGCATGGCGCCAGGGTTGGCCGCAGCCCATGGCGTGCCGAGGTGCGCGTAGCGCCACTGGAAGTAATGCTGGCCCACGTTGCCCATCTCTACTTTGTAGCCGGCGGGGTTGGCGGGCACATAGGTGAGCACGCGCCGCTCGAACAGCTGCACCAGCACATCTTGCTCGCTCCCGCCGATCTGCGCGCGTGTCCAGTAGGCATCAGTGATCGGCAGCCCCATGGCGAACAGCCAGTCCACCACTGGCCCGCGGGTTACGCGGCCATTCCAGATTGGCCCTGCCTGGCCTAGAAACTCCCAGAAGACGCGCGGGATGTTGTGGCCCGTCACGCTGTTGAACTGAACGATCTCTGTCTCGGTCAAGGCCAACTCGGGGCGCAGGCCGAGGTTGCCGCCGCGATCAAGCGTGGCGCTCACCCGCTGGCCAAGGCGCTGCTGGTCGCGGTAGCCGTTGTCTAGCGTGGCGATACCTAGAAACGAGCTGTAGCCGGGCGCGGCGGGGTTGGAGCTACGCGGGTTACCGGCCACGGGCACATCTGTGGGCGGGCGCTGATCGTAGTCGAAGGGGTCGTTGCCAAGCTGCACGCGCCCGCTCACCAGCTCCTTCACCAGCAGGCCATTGGTGACGCCGAGGCTCGCGCCGGAGCGGTCGGCCGGGTTGTTCAACTCCATGCGCGCCTTGTCGAAGTACTGCACCGTGCGCAGGCCGTTCTGGCCCTGGCGGTAGAACTCAGCGTAGTCGAACCAGGGGCCGGGGCCCCAGTACCAGGTGCGGCCACCGCGCACGGCCTCGTGGTCGGTGCGGGCCCAGGCCTGCTCGAAGCCGGGATCGGCGAACTGGGCGCGCGTGCCGTCGAAGGGCGCGGCGCCGGTGGGGGCGGCGCCAGCGACGAGTGAGAACGCGAGCAGCCCTGCGGCAAGGGCCGCGCCTTTGCTGCGAAGCCAGAGAAGACGCATTGGGCACCTCCTAATTGCGGATTGTAGATTGCTGATTGGGCAACGTGTGGGGATGCGCTCCCACAGTGAACGCCGTGCATCTACAGCCAGAGTGTACCGCTCTGAGGCGCGGAATAGAATGAAGGCGGCTTCGCCGCGCGCTCGTGGGCGGCTGACACAGGCGTGAGAGCGCTGTCAGGTTGACGAAGGGCGCGACGGCGGTATCATAGGGGCGCACTAAGCAGAGGGAGACCCCATGAACACGCAGCAGCAGCAGGCCCTCGCCCGCCTGCGCCAGCTTCTCGCAAACCCCGCCTCGCACCCGGACGCCATCGCGGAGAGCTATGTGGGCGTGCTGAGCGAGCAGCTGCTCCAGTTTGCGCGCCAGGCTAGCGGGCGCGACGGCCCCGGCGTGGTGGAGATCGACCTGCGCGGCATCGATCTGCGCAACGCCACAGGCAGCGCGCCGATCGCCTACTACCCCGCCGACTCCGGCACCGACGATTGGCCGCCCAACCTCGACGAGCTGCTAACCGACTACGACCCGCGCCGCGAGGCGGTGGTGCTGCTCTTCCAGGATGGCTCGGGGCCGCAGATCTTTGTGCTGGAGTAGGGCACCGCTAAGGCATGGTATACTCTTGCCGCAATCTGCAATCTGCAATGAATCAGGGGAACATAATGGAGCGCGCACTCATTATTCTGAAGCCGGACGCTGTGCAGCGCGGGCTGATTGGGCCAATCCTCTCGCGGCTAGAGCAGCGCGGCCTGAAGCTGCACGGCCTGAAGCTGATGCAGGTGGACGAAAGCCTCGCCCGCCATCACTACGCCGAGCACGAGGGCAAGGGCTTCTTCGCCGGCCTAGTTGGCTACATCACCTCGGCGCCCGTGGTGGTGACCGTGGTGGGCGGGCCAGCCGGTACTGTCGAGCTGATCCGCGCCATGGTCGGCGCCACTAACCCCGCCAAGGCCGCCCCCGGCACGATCCGCGGCGACTTCGGCCTGGAGATCGGCCGCAACCTGATCCACGCCTCGGACTCGCCCGAGAGTGGCGAGCGCGAGTGTGCGCTCTTCTTCACGCCCGCAGAGCTGATCAGCGCGTGGAGCCGCGCCGGCGACCCCTGGATCTACGAGTAGCTTTAGATGGAGACACGCCGCTGGCGCGAGTATAACTGGCCAATGTTGGTCTGCGTGCTGGTGCTGCTGGTGATCGGCGTGCTGGCGGTGTACAGCGCCACGCTCACCGCTGTGGCGTTCAATGGTGCACCGCTCAGCACGCTCTTCCCGCGCCAGCTCGTCTACATCGGCGTGGGCCTCGCCGCGATGTTCCTGGTGACGCTGCTCGACTACAGTTTGCTCTCCAGCCTGGCCCGCCCGATCTACCTCGCCGTGATCGCCCTGCTGGCGGCGGTGCTCGTGGTGGGCCAGATCAGCGAGGGCGCCCAGAGCTGGATCGCGATCGGCCAGCGCACCTTCCAGCCCGCCGATCTGGCCAAGCTGGCGCTGATCCTGGCCCTGGCCGCCTACTGGCAGCAGTTCGAGACCAGGCGCGGCAGCTGGCCCGTGCAGCTCGGCGGCCTCGCGATCACCGCTGTGCCCCTGCTGCTCGTGCTGGTGCAGCCCGACCTTGGCACCGCCCTGGTGATCGCCATGATCTGGCTGGTGATGGCCTGGGGCGCCGGGATCAGGCTCGGCCAGCTGCTGGCCCTGGCCTTGCTCACACTGCCAGTTGCCTACCTGGCCTGGCGCTCCGACGCGCTGCTCGATGACTATCAGAAGCGGCGTCTGCTCACCTTCTTCTATCTGCTCACCGACCCCACGAAGGTGGATTTTAACGACGGCTACAATGTGATCCAGGCGCTGGGCGCGATCGGGCAGGGCGGCTGGTTCGGCGCGGGCCTCACACGCGGCATCTTCAGCCAGGGCAACTATGTGCCCGTGCAGCACACCGACTTTATCTTCGCCGTGATCGGCGAGGAGATGGGCTTTGTCGGCGGCGTGGTGCTGATCACCTTCCAGGCCCTGCTGCTCTGGCAGATCCTCAGCGTGGCCACGGCCGCCCGCGATACGTTTGGGCGCCTGCTCGCCCTCGGCGTGTTCGGGCTGCTCTTCGCCCACCTGCTGATTAATGTGGGCATGAACCTCAGCCTACTCCCCGTGACCGGCCTGCCGCTCCCATTTATCTCCAGCGGCGGCACCTTCATGATCACCGTGCTCACCGCGATCGGCCTGCTTCAGAGCGTAGCCCTGCGGCGGCGCAAGCTGGTGTTTTAAGGCGCAGGCATCCGAGCGTCGCGCCTGTCTGCGCTACAGCATGCGCTCCACCGCATCTAGCGTAGGCAGATTGCCGCGCCCGCCGAGGCCCGCGCAGCTGATGGCGGCCGCAGCGCTTGCGAAGCGCACCGCGCGCCGGATCGGGTCGCCGCGCAGCACGGCGAAGAGCAGCGCGCCGTGAAACACATCGCCCGCGCCGGTGGTGTCGAGCGGCGTGATCGCGAAGGCCGGCGTGTGGAAAAGCTCGCCCGCGTCGGCGCACCAGCTGCCCGCCGCCCCGCAGGTGACGAGCGCCAGCCGCCCGAAGCGCACGTGCAGCGCCTGGGCCGCCTCGCCCGCGCCGGCGAGGCCCGTCACCTCGTGGGCAAAGCGCTGCGAGACGACCATCAGGTCGCAGAGCGGCAGCAGCGCAAGGGTCTGCTCGCGCACCCGCTCGGCGTCGATCATCACCAGGCCGCCGGCGGCGCGCATCCAGCGGGCGGCCTGCATGGCGGCGGCGGGGATGTGCGTGTCGAGCGCCAGGGCGCGCGCCGAGCTGATCAGCGCCTGCTCTAGCACGATCCCGTCGAGCACGGCGCGATCATTGTGCCAGAAGATCGTGCGCCGGTCGCGGCCGGGCTCGGCTAGGGCGAAGGCGACGTGCGAACTGCCAGGGCGCACCTGCATGCCGACGGGGTCGACGCCCGCTGTGCGCAGGCCCTCTAGAATGCGCGCCCCGTACGCATCGTCGCCGACGGCGCCGGCCATGGCCGCGCTGGCGCCAAGGCGGGACATTGTCGCCAACGCTGTAGCCACAGGGCCGCCGCCCATCTCCAGCCAGCGCGCCACCGGCTGCTTGATGCCGAGCTGCGGCTCGGCCGCCGCCACCGCGACCATGTCTAGCGAGGCGATCCCGACGCCGACCACATCGTAGGCCATGTTTCCACCTTACCAACCCAGGCGCAACGTGCTACTATATCTATCCCGAAACACCGCCGCATCATCGTAGCATACACGCGGAGCCCAGATGTCGACCGACACAACCGCCACGCTCGCGGAAGAAGCCCCGACCAACGAGGCCGCGCTGCTACGCCTTGCGCTGGCCGATGCGCGCATGTCGGTCGCGCTGACGGATCTTCAGCTGCGCTATGTCTGGGTTGCGAATCCCCCGCCCCCGCTCCAGCTGTCGGATCTGATCGGGAGGAGCGACGGCGAGCTGTTTGGGGCGGCTGGCCTGGCGCTGGCCCAGCTTCAGGCCGAGGCGCTGGCCCAGGGCGGCGCGGCGCGGGCCGAGCTGCGGCTGCCCCTTGGCCCCGAGCTGCGCACCTTTGAGGTGCTGGCGCGACCCGCTCACGACGCCACCGGCGCGCTGATCGGGGTGCTCACAAGCTGGGTTGCGCTCGCCGCGCCGCACCGGGCCGAGGACGAGCTGCACCAGGCCCAGCGCGAGCAGGAGGCCGATGAACTGCGCCAGGCCGAGGAGGCGCTGCGCGGCGCGAACCAGCGGCTGTCCGACCTGAACGCCGACCTGCGGCGCTCACGCGATCTGCTGCGCACGATCTTCGACGGCCTGGACGATGGCCTGCTGCTTGTCGGCCACGCTGGCAGCGTGCTGGCGGTGAACCAGCGCTTCGCCGCGCTCTGCAATACCCCGCCGGAGGGCCTGGTGGGCCACGACTGGCGCGAGCGCTGCCTGGCGCTGCTGCCCGCCTTCCCGGTGGCGCTGGTAGAGGCGAGCCTGGCCGATGGCGACGCGCGCCAGGCGCGGGTGCGCTCCATCGACGAGCAGGGCCGCACGCGCATCTTTGATCTGCACACGCTGCGGCCAGCCGAGGGCGAGGGCGTACCAGAGCAGCTGGTGGTCCAGGTGCGCGAGGTGACGGAGCAGGTGCGCCTGGAGGCCCAGATGGTGGCGGCCGAGCGCATGGCGGCCAACGAGCGCCTGGCCGCCACCGTGGCCCACGAGGTGAACACGCCGCTCCAGGCGATCGAGAGCAGCCTGCACCTGGCTGGGAAGCTCGTCGACGAAGAGCAGCGGGCGCGCTACCTGCGCCTGGCCCGCGAGGAGATCCGGCGCATCGGCTATATCTTGCGCCAGCTGCTCGACCTGCATCGCCCCTCGCTCGCGCCCGCTCAGATCGCCGTGAACGAGCTGATTGAGCGCGTGCTGATGCTCACCGGGGGCAGCCTGAAACGACAGCGTGTGTATGTGGTGCGCGCTCTGGCCCAGGGGCTGCCGCCCGTAACTGGGTATGCCGACGAGCTGACGCAGGTGCTGCTGAACCTGATCTTCAACGCGATGCAGGCCATGGAGCACGGCGGGCGGCTCACCCTGCGCACCACCCTGGAGCAGCCCGCAGAGGGCGCGGCAAGCGTGGTGATCATGGTGCGCGATACCGGCTCAGGGGTGGAGCCGACGATCAGCGCGCGGATCTTCGAGCCGTTCTACACGACCAGAGCCGAGGGCAGCGGCCTGGGCCTGGCGGTGTGCAGGCAGCTTGTGGAGGGGCACGGCGGCCGCATCTGGATCGAGAGCGTGCCCGGCGAGGGCGCCAGCTTCTATGTTGCGCTGCCGCTGGGGTGACGATTCTAGACGGTGGACGAAGGACGGTGGACGGTTCTAGACGGTGGACGGCTCTAGACGGTGGACGGTTCTAGACGGTGGACGATGGACGGTGGACGGTGCCCGAACGTGCTAGACGGTGCCCGAACTACCGTCTACCGTCTACCGTCTACCGTCTACCGTCTACCGTCTACCGTCTACCGTCCAGTCCCCTACATGTGGCATAATTCATCCGGACACCGTGTGCAACCGCCGCATAGCCCGACGGAGGGCCCGTGGATCACGACCTGCTCAGCTTTCCCTACGCCGTGCGCCGCGCGCCCCTGCTCGCCGGCAACGGTGTGGTTGCCACCAGCAACCCGCTGGCCTCGCAGGCCGGCCTCGCCGCGCTCCAGGCGGGTGGTAGCGCCATCGACGCCGCCATCGCCGCTGCCGCCTGCCTCAGTGTGCTCGAGCCAACCTCCAACGGCCTTGGCGGCGACGGCTTCGCCCTGATCTGGGACGGCGCGCGCCTCCACGGCATCAACGGCTCCGGCCGCGCGCCCGCCGCCCTCAGCCTGGAGGCGCTGCATCGCGCCGGCCACGCGCAGATGCCCACCCACGGCTGGCTCCCCGTGACGGTGCCCGGCGTGGTGCAGCTCTGGGGCGATATGCACGCCCGCTTCGGCAAGCTGCCGCTTGAGCAGCTGCTCGCCCCCGCGATCGCTTACGCCGAGCGCGGCGCCCCCGTGCCCGCCATCACGGGCCAGAACTGGGCGCGCGGGGTGAGCGCCGCCCGCCAGCGCAGCGGCCCCGAGTTCGCCGCCTTCCTGGAGACCTTCGCCCCCGGCGGCCAGGCCCCGCGCCCCGGCCAGCGCTTCGCCTCGCCCGGCCACGCCCGCACGCTGCGCCAGATCGCCCACGATGGCCCGCGCGCCTTCTACGAGGGCGAGATCGCCCAGGCTATCGTCGCCTTCAGCCAGGCCACCGGCGGCCTGCTGAGCGCCGACGACCTCGCCGCCCATCGCTCCGAGTGGGTCGAGCCGATCACGGTGGGCTACGGCGGCTACACGGTGGCCGAGATTCCCCCCAACGGCCAGGGCCTCGGCGCCCTGCTCGCGCTCGGCATTCTCGACGGCTTAGATCTCGCCCGCCACCCGCGCGACTCCGCCGCCAGCCTACACCTTCAGATCGAGGCGATTAAGCTTGGCTTCGCGGACATCTTCGCTTACTTGGGCGATCCAGCCATGGCCGACGTGCCCACCGCCGCCCTGCTGAACCCCGAGCGCCTGGCTGCCCGCCGCGCCCTGATCGGCCCCCAGGCCCAGGATTTTGGCCCCGGCGAGCTGCCGCGCGGCGGCACCGTCTACTTCTGCGCCGCCGATGGCGAGGGCCGCATGGTCAGCATGATCCAGTCCACCTACATGGGCTTCGGCTCGGGCATCGTCATACCCGGCTGGGGCATCGCCATGCACAACCGTGGCAACGGCTTTGTAACCACGCCCGGCCACCCCAACCAGCTCGCGCCCGGCAAGCGCCCCTTCCACACGATCATCCCCGGCTTCCTGCTCAAAGACGGGCAGGCCGTCGGCCCCTTCGGCGTGATGGGCGGCCACATGCAGCCCCAGGGCCACGCCCAGGTGGTTGTCAACAGCCTGACCTATGACATGCACCCGCAGGCTGCCCTCGACGCGCCGCGCTGGCGCTGGGATCGGGACGGCAGCGTACACCTGGAGCACGAGACGGCGCGCCACGTGGTGGAGGGCCTCGCCGCCCGTGGCCACCGCACTGTGGTGGATACCGAGCGGGGCGACTTCGGGCGCGGTCAGATTATCTGGCGCCTGGACTCCGGCGACTATGTGGCGGGGACGGAGAGCAGGTGCGATGGATGCGCTGTGGGGTGGTGACAGGGTGACAGGGTGGCAGGGTGACATGCGCTTGCTGCGCTCGCGCTGACACGGTGACACCTAACGGTACACTTGTAGTGATCAGCGGGCCACACGTTCTCCGTTGGCCGCCGCTCTTCGCCGACAGGTGTCACCGTGTCACCGTGTCACCTGCTCACCCACACCGGCGGCTGGCTCGGCGACTTCTTCGACGACCTGGGCGCCGGCGACGATGCGCTGCGCCGCATGGTGGAGGAGCGCATGCCAGAGTTGCCCCAGCTTTTCCCGCTCGGCGCGCTCTTCTCCTACAACAACGCTGGCTTCTACCTCGCCGGCCGCGCCATCGAGCTGATTACGGGGCAAAGCTTTGAGGCCGCCCTCGGCGAGCTGGTGCTCGGCCCGCTTGGGCTGACGCAGAGTCACCTCTTCCCCGAGGAGGTGATGCTCCAGCGCTTCGCCGTGGGCCATATTCAGCGTGCGGACGGCCCAGAGCTGGCGGTGCCCTGGCCGATTGGGCGCGCCGCCAACGCCGCCGGCGGCATCGCGAGCACCGTGGGCGATTTGCTGCGCTACGCAGAGACGCACACGGACAGCCGATTGCTCGCCGCAGAGAGCCGCGCGCAGATGCAGGCGCCCGCCGTGCCAACCCTCGGCGAGTTCGAGCATGTGGGCCTCACCTGGTTCGTGCGCCAGCTCGGCAGCGTGCGCGTGATCCGCCACAGCGGCGGCACCAACGGCCAGATCGCGGGCCTCTGGATCTCGCCCGAGCAGGGCTTTGCGCTCGCTGTGCTCACCAACGCCAGCAACGGCGACCTGCTCACAGGTGCGCTCTTCGCCCAGGCCCTTGGCGACTACCTCGGCCTGGACGACCCGGCGCCCGCGCCTGTGGTAGCACCGCCCGAGCGCCTGGAAGCCGCGACGGGCCTGTACCGGGGCGCCCTCTCCGACGCTCTGCTCACGCGGCACGATGGCGCGCTGCTGCTCCAGATCACGCCGAAGGGTGGCTTCCCCAGGCCAGACTCGCCGCCCGGCCCCACGCCGCCGCCGATGCCTCTGGCCTTCTCCGACGAGCGCTGCCTGATCGCCACGGGCGGCCTCCAGGCTGGCGCACGCGCCGAGCTTGGCGGATGGGAGGGCGGCAAGCCTGCGTGGCTGCGCTTTGGCGGGCGGGCGCGGCTGCGGGCAGATGGGTAGCGTGAGCTTGTGATCGCCCAGCGTGAAGCCCATGCCTGTTGACGCAAGCGCTGCCGCAGCGTACCATGTGCGCCAATGGCCAGTTTGAGCGTCAGGAACGGCGATGGTTCAGACGGATCAGATCCACGCGCTGAGCGCACAGATTGCGCGGGCCTTCCAGCCTGAGCGCATTATCCTCTTTGGCTCGTATGCGTACGGCACGCCAGGGCCAAACTCCGATGTCGATCTGCTTGTGGTGATGCCCTACGAGCGGCATGCGGTGTATCAGGCCGCAGAGATTCTTACCGCCGTCAACCCAGGCTTTCCAGTTGATGTGGTGGTACGCACGCCGGAGGAGCTCGCTTCACGGGTCGCCCAAGGCGATGTATTCCTGCGCGAGGTGGTTGCGCGCGGGCAGGTGCTGTATGCAGCCCCTAACCGCTGAGTGGGTCACTAAGGCCGAGGCAGACCTTGCCACTGCGCAGCGCGAACTGCGAGCACGCCGTGCGCCGAACTACGATGCCGCCTGTTTCCACGCACAGCAATGCGCCGAGAAATACCTGAAGGCGCTCTTGCAAGAAGAAAGTGTCTCCTTCCCGCGCACCCACGATCTGATGATGCTCCTGAGCCTGATGACGAGCCCCGACCCAGCGCTAACTGTGCTGCAAGCGGATCTCCGCCTGCTCACCGCTACCCCGGCACGTCCGCCGACCGAGCAATGGCTCGGGATGCCGTCTCCCGTTGTCTGATGGTCCGGGCAGCGATCCGACAAAGCCTTGGCCTGTAGGGGAGCCTTCCCGGAAGCTCAACCTGGAGAAATGCAGATTATGGCACGCGAGCCCGTCCAGAAAACCCTGCTCGACCTGCTCGCCGCCGGGGCCGACGCGCACCCTGCCCTGGTGGCGCCCGACAGGCCGGCGCTCAGCTACGCCGCCCTGCGCGCCAACGTGGCCGCGCTCGCCGTGCAGCTCCAGGGCCTCGGCATCGGTCGCGGCGAGCGCGTAGCCCTCGCGATGCTCAACGGCCCCGAGCTGGCTATCGCCTTCCTCGCCGCCGCCACGCCCCCCGCGGGCGAGGGCCGCTTCGACCTCGTCGTCGCGATGTACCACGACCAGGGCCTCATCCCCGTCAAGCTCCTCGACCGCGCCCGCGCCGTCAACGTCACCGTCGGCATCCCGACCGTCCGCACCAGCCCCGCCCACGGCACGGCGTACGACA
>ENA-ORBV01002446-ORBV01002446.1-microbial-mat-metagenome-genome-assembly--contig:-NODE-2446-length-39150-cov-6.087784_pt1 | contig 39150 bp, 34 predicted proteins | sample MGYA00237777_ERZ505514 | MGnify/ENA primary metagenome ERZ505514 (study PRJEB26160, sample SAMN06269048) | microbial mat metagenome | isolation source: Oligotrophic lake microbial mat | place... | reverse complement strand
GCATGGCCTGGACGTGGTCGTCCCGCTGCCGCCCGGGCACGAAGGTGTGGACTTCGGCGCAGACCTCCTCGACCGGGACGCCGCCCACGTAACCCAGCAGGTGAAAGGCGTGCGTGCCGATATCCCCCAGCGCGCCGGCCGGGCCGGCCTGGGCGGGATCGGTGCGCCAGCTGGCCTGCTTGTGACCCGTCCGCTCCAGGTCCGTGGCGAGCCACTCCTGCGCGTACTCGACCTGGACCACGCGCAGCTCGCCCAGCGCGCCACTGGCCACAAGTTCGCGCGCGTGGCGGATGGCCGGGTAGCCGGCGTAGGTGTGCGTCACGGTGAACAGTCGCTGCTGCGCCGCCGACAGCTGCACCAGGGCATCGGCTTCGGCGAGCGACACCGCCAGCGGCTTCTCGCAAATGACGTCCAGGCCGTGCTGCAGGCAGGCCGTGGCCACCGGCGCGTGCAGATGATTGGGCGTGAGGATGGCCACCACGTCGGCACCATCCTGGTGCTGCGCTTCGCGCGCCACCATCTGCAGGAACCCGCCGTAGCAGCGGTCGCCGGGCAGCCCGATGGCAATGCCGCTGGCCAGCGACCGGGCGGGGTCGGAGGAGAAGGCGCCGGCGACCAGCTCGAACTGGTCGTCCAGCCGCGCGGCGACGCGATGCGCCGCGCCAATGAAGCTGCCTTCGCCGCCACCCACCATGGCCAGCCGGATGCGTCGACGCGCCGGGCCCGCCATGCTCACGGCGCTGGGTCCCCGCTCAAGCCGAGCATGGAAGCAATCGCACTGCGGTTGACGCCCGCCGCAGCGAAGTCGTCGAACGCCCGCTCGCCGACGCGGATGATGTGTTCGCGGATGAAAATAGCGCCTTCGCGCGCACCGTCTTCCGGGTGCTTCAGGCAGCACTCCCACTCCAGCACCGCCCAGCCGTCGTAGCCGTATTGGGCCAGGCGGCTGAAGATGGCGCCGAAGTCGACCTGGCCATCGCCCAGCGAACGAAAACGCCCGGCGCGGTCCACCCACGGCTGGTAGCCGCCGTACACACCTTGCCGGCCGTTGGGCCGGAACTCCGCATCCTTGACGTGAAAGGCCTTGATGCGGGCGTGGTAGTGGTCGATGAAGGCCAGGTAATCGAGTTGCTGCAAGACAAAGTGGCTGGGGTCGTACAGGATACTGGCGCGCCGGTGCTGGCCCACCGCGTCGAGGAAACGCTCGAAGGTGACGCCGTCGTGCAAGTCTTCGCCGGGGTGCAGCTCGTAGCAGACGTCCACCCCAGCATCGTCGAAGGCATCCAGCACGGGCCGCCAGCGGCGCGCCAGTTCCTCGAACGCCTGCTCCACCAGGCCTGCCGGGCGCTGCGGCCAGGGATACAGGTACGGCCAGGCCAGCGCGCCGGAGAACGTGGCATGCGCCTGCAGACCCAGCCTGCGCGATGCGTGCGCGGCCAGATGCAATTGCGCCGCCGCCCAGGCCGTGCGTGCCGCTGGATTGCCGCGCACTACGGGCGTAGCGAAGGCATCGAAGAGGGTATCGTAGGCAGGGTGCACCGCCAGCAGCTGCCCCTGCAGGTGCGTGGACAGCTCGGTGATCTGCAGCCCCTTCCCGGCGAGGCAGCCCTTCACCTCGTCGCAGTAGGCATCGCTGACGGCCGCCTGTTCCAGATCGAAGATGTGGGGCGTGGAGGTCGGCAGCTGTACGCCGCGATAGCCCAGGCCTGCGGCCCAGGCCGCCAGACCGTCAAGCGAGTTGAAGGGTGCGGTCTCGCCGATGAACTGCGCGAGAAAGATGGCGGGGCCTTTGAGGGTTTTCATGTCGGTTGTGGAGGGATGGAAACAACGAAACGAAACGACGCCGTCAGCGGTAGACCAGGTCGCGCAAGGTCAACGGGATGGCGGGGATGAAGGTGATCAGCATCAGGCACACCAGCACCACGCCGATGAAGGGAATCATCGGCGGGATGATCTTCTGCAGCGGGATGCGCGCCACCATGCAGGCGGCGAACAGGTTGACGCCGAAGGGCGGGGTGATGAAGCCGACGGCCAGGTTGACGACCATGATGATGCCGAAGTGCACCGGGTCGAGCCCGAACTTGGCCGCTACCGGCGCCAGGATGGGCGCGAGGATGATGATGGCCGCCGAGGTCTCGATGAACATGCCGATGACGAACAGCACCACGTTCACCGCGATCAGGAACAGCCACTTGTTGTCCAGCGTCTCGATGATCCAGCGCCCGATGTCGGCGGTGACGCCCTCGCGGTTGACGATGAAGCCCAGCAGGCCGGCCCAGGCGATGATGAACAGCACCACACACGACGAAATGACCGAGCGGCGCACGGCATCCGATAGCCCTGCCCAGCGGAGCTCACGGTGGATCAAGGCCCCCACGAACACGGCGTAAAAGACCGCCAGCGCCGACGCTTCGGTGGGCGTGACCAGACCGCCATAGATGCCCCCGAGCACCACCACTGGCATCAACAGGGCCCAGAAGGCCGACAGCGTGGCGGCGCCCAGCGTCTGGCGGCCTTCGCCATCGCGCTTGCCCCAGCCCTTGCGGCGGCTGACCCACAGCACGTAGGCGATGAGCGCGCCACCGATCAGGAAGCCCGGGCCGAAACCGGCGATGAACAACTCACCCACCGAGACGTCGGCAGCCACGCCATACAGGATCATCGGGATCGAGGGTGGAATGATCACCCCGAGTTCAGCCGCACAGGCCTGCAACGCCGCCGCCCACGCCACCGGATAACCGGCACGTACCATCGCCGGGATCAGCACCGCCCCCACCGCGAACGTGGTGGCGGTGCTGCTGCCAGAGACGGCAGCGAAAATCATGCAGGTGAGCACGCAGGCCGCCGGCAGGCCGCCTTGCAGGCCGCCAACGATGGCGCGGGCGAACTCGACCAGGCGGCGGCTGATGCCGCCGGCGTCCATCAGGTTGCCAGCGAGGATGAAAAACGGGATCGCCACCAGCGGAAAGCGGTCCAGCGTCACGTACAGCTGCTGGCCGATAACGATGGGCGGCATCGCGTCGAAGAACTGGATGCCGACGATGGCCGCCAGACCGATGGACACCGCAATCGGCACCGCCAGCGCAAACAGTGCGCACATCGCCACCAGCATCGTCGTAGACATAACCCGGCGCTCCTGCGGTATTCAGTCAGCGACTGGCGGCACCGGTTCACGCGCCAACGGGTCAACAAAACGCGCCAGCGCCGCCAGCGTGGCGAGCACCCCGCCCACCGGCACCGCCAGGTAGCCCCAGGACATGGCGAAGCCGAGCACCGGATTGATGTTGCTGGCCCCGCGCTGGACCATGGCCGAGCCATACCAGACCATGTGGGCCAGCAGCACCAGCGACAGCAGCAGGATGGTCGCCTCCACGGTGCGCCGCACGAGGCCCCGGGTGCTGGTGAGCAGCAGGTCCACCGAGACCAGCGCGCCCGTGCGAAACGTCACCGCCAGCCCCAGGTAGACCATCCACACCACCAGCAACTGCAGGATCGACTCGGTCCAGGCCGTGGGCCGGTTGAAGACGTAGCGCATCAGTACCTGGTAGAACGCCAGGGACACGGCGCCCACCAAAGCCGCGCCAGCCAGTGCCGTGGCCACGCCCGTGCTCCAGCGGTCGGCTGCGAGCAGGCCCCGCGCCAACAGGCCGGTCGGCACGGGACGATCAATGGTGCGGTCCATGGTCTGGCGCGCCCCAGCGTCAGCGCGTGTCGCGAATCGCTTTCAGGCGGTCTGCGCCCAGCGTCTGGCCGAGCCCGGCCAAGTACTCGGCCAGGGCACGCTCGAACGAGCCGCGGTCGAAAGTCTCGTTGATGGTCATGCCGCCTTGCCGCAGGGTGGCGATGGCGCTGGCGTCCTGCGCCTCCACGGCCTTGCGCATCGGCGCCACGGCTTCGCGCGCTGCCACACGCACGGCTTCCTGATCGGTCGGCGAGAGCTTGCGCAGCGAGGTCGGCGAGCCCAGCAGCACCGCGGCGCCATAGATGTGGTTGGTGAGCGTCAGGTGCTTCTGCACCTCGAAGAACTTGGACGCCGCATGGATCGAGATCGGCTGCTCGTTGGCATCGGCGACACCACTTTGCAATGCCGCATAAAGCTCGTTGAAGCCGACCACGGTCGGCTGCGCACCGAGCGCGCGCCAGGCGCCCAGGTGCACCGGGTTGTTCTGGCTGCGCAGCTTCACGCCCTTCAGATCGTCGGCGGTGTTGATACGCTTGTTGGCGCTGATCTGGCGAAAGCCGATCTCGCCAAAGGCCAGTGCGACCAGGTTCTTTTCGTTGACCGCCTTCGACAGATCAGCACCGATAGGGCCATCGATCACGGCACGCGCGTGGGCGTAGTCGCGGAACAGGAAGGGCACGTCAAGTACCTGCAAAGCGGGCACGAAAGGCCCCACGGCTGCGGTGGAACTGATGACCAAGTCGACCGTCCCCAGCTGGAGGCCTTCGACCATTTCACGTTCGTTGCCGAGCGCGCCCGACGGGAAGACCTGTACCCGCACCCGGTTCTGGGTGCGCTCGGCCACCGCCTTCGCAAAGGCTTCGGCCCCCACCTGGTAAGGAGAGGTCGCCGAGATGTTGTGGCCCAGCTTCAGGGTGACCTGCGCGTGCGCAGCACCAAGGCCAAGGCCGAGCACGGCCGCAGCCAGCGCCGAGCGGAGGAAATTTGATCGCTTCATGAAAGTGTCTCCTGTTTAAAGTGGGTGGTGGGAACTGCCGGCTGCCGAATGCCGGCCTGGGTACTGCGGATTCGCAGCAAGAGATTCGGCGAGGGAAACGATTGCCGCCGTCGGCCAAGCGACGGACGATCTGTAATGGATTACATCCCGGGAGAAAGCGAGGTGTTGTCTGGCGTTCACGGCGGGTCCTTGGTGGCTCAACCCCATCTCAGGCCGAAGCCCTTACGCGCAGTTCGTGCGGCAAGGTTTGGCTGATGGCCAGATCGGCCGGGCGCGTCAGCCGCTGCAGGAGGATCGCCGCAGCCGCCCGGCCAAGTGCCTCCATCGGCTGCGCCACCGTGGTAAGGGCAGGGTCGGTCTGCGCCGCAAAGTCGATGTCATCAAACCCCACCACGGCGAGGTCGCGCGGCACCTGAAGGCCTACCGCGCGTGCCGCGCGCAGCGCTCCGATGGCCAGCGTGTCGGACACGGCGAACACCGCGGTCGGCCGCTCGCGCAATTGACACAAGCTGTGCATCGTGTCCGCGCCATCGTCAAAGCCAAGCCCCGGCGCGACGCGCAGCAGGTCGGGGTCCAGCGCCACGCCCGCTTGCTTGAGCGCCGCCACGTAGCCCGCCCGGCGCTGGCGCGCGAACAGAAAACTCTGGTCGTAGCCGATCATCGCAATGCGGCGGTGGCCGCGGTCCAGCAGGTAGCGCACGGCATCGCGGGCAGCAGCGAAGTTGTCGATGCCCACGTGGGGCACCTGGGTGTCCTCGTCGTACTCGCAGCAGGCCACCCAGGGCAGGTCATGCAAGTCTTCTGCGAGCGACCGATGGACGGTGTAGGGGTCCAGGCAAATGGCGCCGTCCACCTTGCGCTGCATGATCAATCGCAAATGGTTGCTGACTTGCTTGCTGTGCTGGCGCGTATCGCACAGCAGCGTGTGGTATCCAAGCGGCTGCAGCCGTTCGGCGATGCCTTCGATGACACGGCCATAGAACGGGTTGCGCAGGTCGGGCACCGTCACCAGCACGAGCCCGCTTCGCGCGGTGCGCAGATTGCGCGCAAGGTGGTTGGCCTGATAGCCCATTTCGTCGATGATGCGCTGCACCTGGATGCGCGTTTCTTCGCGCACCGCGTCGTGGTCATTGAGAACGCGCGACACGGTCGCCACTGACACGCCAGCGCGTTCGGCCACGACCTTGATCGACATCGGGGCAGCGTGGACAGCTGGCTTTCGAGCAGGACTGGACAACGGCATCTTTTCAGGGAGCGCGTGCGGCGCATGTGCGGAAAATTGTAATCGTTACCATTCGCCGCGCAACACTGGGATTAACCCTTAATAGCCGGGCCGCCAGCCGACGTGGTCGCCCATACTTCCGTCGCCATGGCAAACGCCATGCCCACGCGCGGGCAAAGACGACTCAGGGGTGAGTTGCGCCAGCAGCCCGTGGCGCGGGTCCGCAGCAACGGCTGCCAGCCCCCCCGGTCCGGCACCCAGGCGAAACCGGTTCAACGCAACGGTGGCATGCAGGGACATCGGAGCAACCTTCCCGGCAACGGTGTTCCAATCTAACTTTCATGATGTCCTCGCAGCACCCCGCATCATGAAAGTTGTTTCACGCTAACTTTCATGATGTCCTCGCAGCACCCCGCATCATGAAAGTTGTTTCACGTTAAACCACGTGTCTTCTCTACCTGGCGATCACCGGCAAACCTTTACCGGCCCGACACAATGGCTGGCCCTGTGCGGCGCATTGGCGCTGGCCAGCGCGCTGGTCTGGGTCAGCGGCCAGTCTGGCGCGTTGGCCTGGCATTCTGGCGCGTGGCAGGCCAGGCCCTGGAGCCTGTGGTCAGCCGCCCTGGCGCACCTGTCGGGCATGCACCTTGTCGGCAACCTGCTGGCGCTGGCGGTGCTGGCGGTGCTGGGCAGCTACCTGCAGGCCGACCGCGCGGCGGCGCTGGCGGTGCTGATCGCCTGGCCGCTGGGCACCCTGGCGCTGGCCTGGTGGCCACAGATCGCCTGGTACGGCGGCCTGTCCGGGCTGCTGTGCGCAATGCTCGCCGTCTTGTGGGTCCACGCGGCGCTGGCCCCCGCCACCCGCGCCGTGTCCTGGGCCCTGCTGGTGTTGCTCGCTCTCAAACTGGGCAGCGAACAGGCCTGGACCCGCCCCATCGGTTATGACCCGAACTGGGGCTTCAACGTGGTTTACGCAGCGCATCTGGCTGGCGCCGCGTCTGGCGCTTTGGCGTGTGTCGCAGCAAAACTGACCGGGCGCAAGCGGCGTTGAAGCTGCCTGGTGCGGCTACTTGCGTGTGCGCTCGTGTACTTCAATGGCGCGGGCCAGCTCCAGGTACTCCACGCAGGTCCGGTTGCCACAGAGCTTTTCCAGAGTTGCCAGATGGACACGGGCCTGGTTCGGTTTGTGGTCCATCAAATACGCTTCCCCGATGTATTCATGCGCGCCGCGGTGTCCCGGGTCCAGCCGCAAAGCCTGCCGGTAATGCGCGAACGCCTTGGGCAGATCGGGCTGCGGCTGTTTGCGAAACGCGTAGGCCAGCAGATTGTGTACGTCGGCGTTGGCCGGTTCATCCTGCACTGCCTCCTGCAATTCCGCGAGCGCGTTGCTGAAGTCGTTAGCCTGGATCGCGTCGCGCGCACGGTTCAGCCGCTCGGCGACTGCAGGGGTGCCGGACGTGGCCTCGTAGCGGGCCCAGGCAGCGGGAGCGTGCAACAACAAAACGGCGACCAGAAGGCCTGGGACCAGAACTTGGCGCATGGAACGCTCCTTTGTGGATTGGGGACTTTGCCCGAGTTTGCACCCGATCCGGCAGCGCTGTGAAGCAACCCGGCAGTGCGCATGGTTGTCACACCAATGTCATCCAATTAGCGCAATCTGCAGGGACTAATTTTCATCCCCAGAGCAGGACTTCTACACCATGAATCAGCCAATTGGCAAACCATCCGACCGCTTCAACAATGAGGACTCCAACCGCAGCTCGAACCCCCATTTCGACGATGTTGTGGGTGTTCGACTGAGCCGCCGCGGCATGCTGCGTGGCGGAGTTGCCGCCACCACGAGCGCCGTCCTCGGCACTGCAGCACTGAGCGGTTGCGCCAGCATGGGCGGCATGGCAAACCGTATTGACACCCTGGGATTTGCACCCGTCCCACGCAGCCTGGCGGACACGGTGATTGTTCCGGCAGGCTACAAGGCGCAGGTCATCGTCGCCCTCGGCGACCCCCTGCTGCCAGGTACAGCCGCTTTCAAGAACGACGGCACTGACATCGACTTTGACAAACGCTCCGGCGACCACCATGACGGCATGGAGTGGTTCAGCCTGGACGCCAGCGGCAAGGCCTCTGCGACCTACAACTCGCGCGGTCTGATCGCCATGAACCACGAAGCCACGACCGACGAAAAGCTGTCGTCGTTTTTCATACACGCCGACGGTGGCACATCGACCCTGCCGCGCAAAGGCGATGAAGTCGACAAGGAACTGATGATCCACGGCCTGTCGGTGGTGGAAGTCCAGTCCCAGGGCAGCAGTTGGGCGTACAAGGCGGACTCGCAGTTCAACCAGCGCGTCACCACCATGTCGGATGCGGTGATCATGGGGCCGGCGCGCGGCAGCCCGCACCTGGTGACGAGGTTCAACCAGGACGCCACCCGTTCGCGCGGCACGCTGAACAATTGCGGTACCGGCAAGACACCATGGGGCACCTTCGCCTCTGGCGAAGAAAACTGGTTCGGGTATTTCTCGCGCCCTGCCAACGACAACGACCGGCGCGGTCGCACCGACAAATCGGTGGTCGGGCTGAACCGTTATGGACGCGCTGCCGGCGCACCAAGCCGCCACGGCTGGGAAACCGGCGGAACCGCCGACCGGTATGTGCGCTGGAACAATGGCGCGTCGGCCGCCTCGGCGCGCGAAGACTACCGCAACGAGATGAACACCTTTGGCTACATCGTGGAACTCGACCCCTACGACAAAAACCAGCCGGTGCACAAACGCACTGCGCTGGGCCGCATGGGGCACGAAAACGTGACCTTTGCGATCCCGGTCGCAGGCCAACCCATCGTGGCCTACATGGGCGACGATGCGCGCGGCGAATACATCTACAAGTTCGTGTCGGACGCCAAATGGGAATCGCAGGACGCCAACCCTGCCAACCGCCTGGCCACTGGCAGCAAGTACCTTGACCGGGGCACGCTGTTTGTGGCCAAGTTCCGCGATGACGGCGCCGGCGAATGGATCGAACTGTCGATGAAGAACCCGATCGTGGCGGCGAATCCCGACTTTGAATTCACCTCCGACGCCGAGGTCGCCATCTTCACCCGGCTGGCGGCCGATGCGGTGGGCGCAACCCGGATGGACCGCCCGGAGTGGGGCGGTGTCAATCCGCGCAACGGTGAGATTTACTTCACGCTAACCAACAACAGCAACCGTACGGTGGATGGCGAGGTCTCCACCGACGCGGCCAATCCGCGTTTTTACAGCGACATGCGCGGCACGCGCCAACAACTTGGCAACGTGAACGGGCATATCCTGCGCCTGGCCGAAGCCAAGCCGACTGACGCGCGCTTCAAGTGGGACATTTACCTGTTCGGCGCCGAGGCCGGTGCCGACAAGGCAATGGTCAATTTGTCCAACCTGTCCGACGCCAACGACCTGTCGTCACCCGACGGGCTGGTGTTCAGCCCGGCCACCGGAATCTGCTGGATTCAGACCGACGACGGCGCCTACACCGACCAGACCAACTCCATGATGCTGGCCGCGCTGCCAGGAAAGCTCGGCGACGGCGGCAAACGCACACTCGCGTACAAGCGCTCTGATGGCAGCGAAAAGCGCGTCGATACGCACATCGGCAAGCCACAAAGTGAGGCCACCCTGAAACGCTTTCTGGTCGGACCGAAAGGCGCCGAGATCACCGGCTGGTGCGAAACCCCGGATGGGCGGGCAATCTTCGTGAACATCCAGCACCCTGGCGAAAACACCAAGATGGCCGATGTGCGCGACCCAGGCAAGTACGAAAGCCAGTGGCCAGCCAACGCCGGCTACGGTGCCGGAAGAAGGCCGCGCTCGGCCACCATCGTGATCACCAGGAACGACGGCGGCCTGATCGGAAGCTAGCGCAGTGTTGCGCTCTCGATGCGCAACCAGGGCCGACCTGTCTGCGGCTCACGCCAAGTTCGCCTTGCCCGTGCGAGCCTGGTTGGCAGGGCCACAGGGCGGGTTGCCGCCGGCCGATAGGCAAACCAAACTGCTCGCCCGGGCGTGGCGGGTGGCTGCACCGGGGCGCTGAAGGTATTCGCGCATGCCGCAGAGTTATACGTACCCGCCCAGGCGGCCGCGCCAATCGCAAGGAGTGCCAATCGCAGCATCTGCGCGAGTGCGCAAGCGCCACGGTGCGGACGCTCGCCGCGCTGAGCAGGGGCCGGGGCTTCAAGTGCCAGAGGCCGTGTGCGACACCGTACCCGTCGTGCTGTGGCATGCTGTGGGACCGTCCACCGGGCCGCACCCCTGGAGCAGCAGCCATGATCCTGATCGGTCAATACGATTCGCCTTTTGTACGGCGCGTTGGCATTGCGTTGAGTTTGACTGGCCAAAGGTGGCGGAGTTTGGGGTGGCCATCGGGGTTCGTCACGCATCACAAACACCCTCTACCGACAGCACCATCACCATCACCATGACTCGTTTGCTGGAAATTCGAACCTATCGCCTCAGACCAGGAACGGTCGCTGCGTTTCACAGCGTTATGCATAACCTTGCGGCTCCAATGCTCAGGCGCGAAGGCATGGATGTGGTTGCATACGGAAGCTCAAACCACGAAGAGGAGACCTACTTCCTTGTTCGGTCCTTCAAGGATCGAGCAGCACTCGAATCCGAGCAAGGTCGGTTCTATGGCTCTGCTGAATGGAGAGAGGGGCCAAGACCTGAGTTGGTCGATAAGATCGACACATACGTGAATACTTTGCTTTGGTCCTCCGAGGAAGCAATCAACCGCATCCGGGAACTGAATCAGCCCGTTGCTACCTAACCCGGGCGAGAGTCCAAGCATTTACGCGCCAGAATAAAACCATAGGCGCGCCGCGCCCGCGCCACACATCAAAGCAGCACGGCAGGCAACCACACCGTCACCACCGTGCCTCGGCCCGGTTTGCTGCTGACCACCATCCGGGATGTCCGACCGCCAAAATCCTGCTTGTGCTGGCGTGCATTCGCCCATTCGCCGATCGCCATGACGGACGTGCAGGGGTCAATTTGGCGGCGGCTTACCACCCTCTGCGCCAGCAACCTCGATTTCACAAGGGCTCCGTTTCCGCCCATAGCCCCGTATGAACCCCCCGTTTCGCCCAGCTTTGGGAAAATTTGGTTTGCGCCATAGGTCAGTTTCCAAAATTTTGACGCTACGCCTCAGAAACAAAGACCGGTTCGCGAACAGACCTGCCTATATCGTTCTTCTTGATGTTCGGCAATGATGAGTTCAAAGCCGCCGCGCACAAACCAGGCTCGCAGGATCCGGCCGGCACGGCGCTCTGTGCGCCGATCAGATGGTCACATCACCAAGCGGGCGTGTAACGCATCCACGGTGCGACCGATGGCGTCGACGTACTGGTCAAATCCGGTGTAACCCGTTCGTGTCGAACTCCAGCACCAGCTACGCCACGCGCACCAAACGCGGAACGCCCTTCTTGAGGATTTCATGTACCGCCGTGCTCAGACCGCGGCTTTCATTTTGCGCAACGCCTCCAGCAAATGGGGGACATCCACCACGACAATGCTCCACAAGGTGTCGTCGTCGATACCCAAATAGCCGTGCACGAGGCGATTGCGGGTAGCGATGACTTTGCGCCAGGGGATGTCCGGCGACTTCAGCCGAATCACTTCGGGGACATGTGTAGCGGCCTCTCCAATCAGCTCAATGTTCCGGACAGTCGCGTCAAACCGCATGCGATCCAGTACGAAATCAATCTGTCCTATGCCCTTGGTGTAGTCAAGTACCTGAACGCAGAAACCCATCATGTCGTCCAGGTAGAAGCGCCATTCCCTGGCAGGCGTGGCCTCAGACATCCAGTGCCTCTTTTTCTACAAAGGGCCGGAGTTCGCTGCGCAGGGCCTTTTCAGTCACAAGGTCCACTGAACAGCCCAAGAGGTCTTCCAGGTAGAACTGAACACCAAAGTAACGATCCGACGTCGCAGGGCCAACGAAGCTCACCAATACGTCAACGTCACTTTGTGAAGTAGCGCTATCTCGTGCCACCGACCCGAACAAGGCAAGCCTGGACACACCGAACTTCTGTGTTAGCGGTGCCTTGTGGGCGCGCAGCAAGTTAAGTACGGAGTCGCGATTCATGGAGCTAGTTTATAGGCTTCCACAGGCGCACGAGCCATCGGTCCAAGCTCTGCTCACACTAGGTTATCCTGCCGACGCGGCGTCGCTGCGGCGGGCACGGCACACACTGAGGCAAAAAAATGGCATGGGATGCAACCGTCGTCGGGGCCGGACACAACGGGCTGGCCGCTGCGGTCCACTTGTCGAGCTAAGGCTGAAAGGTGCTGCTGCTCGAGCGCAACGACACACCCGGCGGCGCGCTGCGCACGGCCGAATGCACCCTGCCCGGTTTCCGGCACGACCTGTGTGCGATGAACCTGAGCATGTTCGCCGGCTTGCCGTGTTATGCCGCGCAGAAACAAAGCCTGGATGCGGCCCCATCCCGCTGCGCCTGCTGCTGGCCGCGCAACCGGTGCTGTTAACGCCGGTGCTGCAGGTGGTGCACCGCGTGATCACGCGCCACTTGCTGGAGCAGACCGGCTTCAAGGCTGACGAAGGACTACCGTTTGAAAATCCTATTCCCCCAACATGCCTAGTCACTAACAAGTTGAGTCTTCGCGATTTGTGAGAAGAATTGCAATCTGCCAAAATAAAACCAGCGTCCAAGACGCCAAGGGCAAAACGCCTCTAAACCCAATGGGTTACGACATTTCTCTCGGCTCGCTCGAGAACATTTGCAAGGACGTACATCGATTGAACGTCCAACAATTTTGCGCACGACCGAGGATGTTTTTTGCCTGTTCGGTTCCGGCTTGTCCGGCTTAGGGCGATAGGGGGTCAGGTCTCTCATGTATCCTCCCCTACCATGTCCAGACCACTGCGCATCGAGTTCCCCGGCGCCGTTTATTACGTCACCTCTCGCGGCGACCGTCTCGAGCCGATCTATCGGGACGACGCCGACCGCCTGTGCCAGCTCGACGTGCTTGCCGATGCACTGGCGCGCTTTGACGCCGATGTCCTGGCCTACTGCCTGATGGGCAACCACTATCACCTCGGCGTGCAGACGCACGCGGGGCAGCTGTCGCGGCTGATACCTCAACGGCGTTTACACCCAAGCCTTCAACCGGCGCCATGGCCTCGTCGGGCATCTGTTCCAAGGGCGCTTCAAGGCGGTGCTGGTCGATAGCGACAGCTATCTGGTGGCGCTGTGCCGCTATGTCGAGCGCAACCCGGTGGCGGCCGGCCTCGTGCCCCGGCCGACGGACTGGTCGTGGTCGAGTTGCCGTGCGCACGTGGGGCTGGTGCCAGCGCCGCCGTGGCTGGCCACCGACGCGCTGCATGGCTTCCTGCTGGGCCGAGAGCCCACTTCAGAGCACGACCGGACCACGGCGGCACGAAGTTACGCCGCCATGATCGACGCCGAAGAGGCGGGTGACGCCGACTTCTGGGCGACGCATCTGCGCGGGCAGATCTACCTCGGCGACGAGGACTTCGCCGAGCGCATGCGGGCGCGGGCCGAGCCGCATGCGCGCCAGTCGCGCGAGGTGCCAGTGCGGCAGCGCGTCACCGCCGCGCGGGGCCCGGCGACTTGGGACGCCTGGCTGCAGGCGCACGAGGGCCGTCGTGCCCAGGCGCTGCACGCCGCCTATCGAGCTGGATGGAAGACGATGCCGGGGCTTGCGGCAGCGTGCGGGCTGTCGGTTGGGCATGTCAGTCGGCTGATCAGGGGGATGGAGGAGACAGGAGAGACCTGACCCCCGTCTCGCCCGGACCCCCGTCTCGCCCGGGGGGATGGAGGAGACAGGAGAGACCTGACCCCCGTCTCGCGCCCGAATGGAAGCAGCATCAGTTGCAGTCCCTGCACCTGAAAAACCGGGCACAGGCTGCGCGGCACGTCACTCGACGCCAATTGTGTGATCGCCAGTGGCACCACCATTCTGGTCGCAAGGCTGCCCAGCAAGTCACTCTGTACATCGACAACGAACGGATACTGCTCGCGCATCCTCGAACTTGGGTTGCGGTAGATGTCGAACTGCATTTACCAGACCCGCAAGTCGTCGCACCACAGACCGTGATTCTCGAATCGCGCGTTCTGTTCTTCGAGCCAGACTTTGTGGGTTTGATCGAACAACTTCCTTTGCTGTTTCAGAGACTTGCGCTGGCTGTTCAAACTGAGCGCGTCGAATTGGTCTGCCGACAGAATAACCGTGTCGATTCGACCGTCTTTCTCGACGAACACTGGCTCGGTCTTGGCGTGGGTGCACATGGCGCCGAAACGATTCTTGGCTTGTGTGGCGGATACGCGCATGGTCGTGCTACTCTGGGACGGAGTGGCCATTTTAGCCAACGGTCGCTTCGCCGCCGATACTTACTTCGAGCATGAAAGGCCGCGTCGAATTGCGGGGTAGCCGGTCGCAAGGTCTCAAACGGGTTGCCGAATCAGGCTCTCCTCCGGAATTCCCAGCCCCGTGTGCAAGCGCCAGACCATGGCCAGGGTCAGAGGCCGTTTGCGGTTGAGTACCTCGTACACCTTGTTGAGTTGGCCAATCAGCTCGATGGACCAAACCGCTTCAGTACATCGGCCAGGAATTCCGCAGCGTGGGTCAATGGATAGTCAGGTCGTTGGACGAGAACAATGGACGGCGCCGGCAGTACCTCGGTACCTCGCGCACTTTTTTTGATGGTCTGCAAGGTGTCGCGCGTCAATGGGAAATCACCCCATTGAACCGGAAGCATCGCCAGCAAGTCGCCATGGGCAAGACTCACCATGATGGACATAGCCGAACTGGCCTGCAGCACCACCCTCGGCGGTGACAGGTTGTGGCTTTCGAATAACCTTGCGATGTCGTCCTCGACGTCATAGTCGACGCCGGTGATAGCCCAATCCGCTTCTTGCAATGCCTTCAGAGATCGCGCGCAGCAAAGCGGATGCTCTTTGCGGCAAACGACAGTGCGCCGGTTGTCGAAGAGCTTGTGCATTGCCAGACCCGGGGCCGGTGCTGCACGAGGAGCCGCACCCAAATAGAAGTCCACGATGCCTTCACGCAATGGACCCTCCGCATCCGGAAACAAACCTTCAATCACCTGCAGCTTTACTGACGGGTAGCGCTGGCGCAATGCCTTCAACGCAAATGGCAGCATACCCACGTGCGGCATGATGGAAAGTGCTGCAACCACCGTGCCACGATGTTCCCCTCTATGCTGGGTGATCTCTTCCTTGGCGCGCCAGCGTGCAGCCACTATCGGCCAGCTGGCGGCAGGCCGTTGCCAGATCGAGCGCGCCGTCGATTGCCAGTGGTGGTGGCAGGCCGAGGTCCGCCAGCCTGGCCGCCGGTAGCTCCGGCCAGGTCGGCGCAACAGGCACTGCATGAAGCGGGTGGGCATGTGGCACATCGGATTTCCCGAAAACGAAGGGACTGCAGGCCGTGCAGCCCGCAGTCCCTGCAGCTTAGCGCATCAGTTGCCGGTGGCTGCCGGCGTCAGATCAATGATCGGATGCGGTGGATGCGCCAATGCCGGTTTCGGAGCGCACCTGTTGCGCCAGGAATCCAGCACGATCCTTTTGCGCCCGAGCGCTGTTGTCCAGCACCGAGAACAGCCAGATGCCTACGAAACCGAGTGAATAGGAAAATCAAACGGCACATTTTCATGTCCACCCGGACCGGCTCGCTCGCCCCGGGTGGTGCACCTTGGAGTTTTGGGGGAGTGTTGGCCTGGCCGATCGCACACTGAGCAGCCGCAGCCCCGCCGCCTGCCCTGAAAGCCGCCAGGGCATCGGGCAAACCCTCGCGCTTCGTGGCCCCTCACCGCAGCCTCGGCCGCAAGGAGGGTCCGATGCGGTGCAGCAGCACGCCCAGAGCTTCGTGTCCTACCGGCAAATCTGCATGAAATGGATGCCCATCTTTGTTAACTTCATCAGCGAGTTCAACCCGATGAGGGTAAGCGTCTGGCCGCGGCATATTGAATGCGCCGGCGTGGCGTGCAAGGATGGTGTCCACCAACAACTGAGGTGGACACCATGGAAGAAATCAAACGCGCACCACGGCGCGCGCACAGCGCCGAGCTCAGGGCCCAGGTATTGGTCGAATGCGCCAAGCCTGGCGCGTCGGTGGCCGCAGTTGCGATGGCGCACGGGCTCAACGCCAACCTGGTGCGCAAATGGCGCCACAAGGCTTCGAGTGGCTCGACGGCGGGGGTGCTGGCACGAGTGAGCAAGAGCTCGGGCGAATTTGTCGCGCTGGCACTGCCGCTGCAAAGTGTTGGGGTGCCAGCGGGCGACATTCGTATCGAGCTGCGTCGTGGCGCCACGGCAATGCGCATCCACTGGCCGGTGCAGTGCAGCGCCGAGTGCGCGGCCTGGCTGCGTGGGTGGCTCAAGTGATCCGCATGCCCCTGATTGAGCTTGACGCTCTGTGGCTGGCCGTGCAATCCATCGACATGCGCGCGGGCACCGATCATTTGCTGGCAAGCGTGGTGCGGGGTCTTGAGCGCTGGAGGACAGAGGGAATTGGCCCCAAATTCCTGAAACTACTTGGTCGGGTCATTTACCGGGTGGTCGACATCGAAGCTCTCGAAGAATCGTGCCTTTCAACGTCGACAAGGACCTTGCGGCTCCGTTCAGAGTCGACTGAGATCACTTGAGTTCGTACCAAACGCCGCGCCCGCTGCCCTGCTGATTCAAATGGCCCTGCTCGACCAGATTGCGAAAGTGCTGCTTCAGAGTGTTTCGGCTGACGCCCGTCAATTTGATGGCATCACCGATCGTGACGCGCCCGTTCTCACGGGCAAATTCGACGATCTGCAGTGACAGCTCGGGCAAGGCGGCCAGCACGATCTTTTCGCGCTCGACCTTCTTTTCAAGTCGCCTGACCTGCTCGGCCAGCGAGCGCAGGAAGAATCCCAACCACGGCTGCCAGTTGGGTGCATCGGTCCGGATTGACCCCTGTGTCCGCCTCAGGGCAAGGTAGTAGGCTTCCTTGTTGAGCTCGATCACGCTTTCCAATGAGCTATAGGGTAGGTAGGCATAGCCAGCCTGAATGAGCAGCAGTGTTGTCAAAACACGGCTAAGGCGACCGTTGCCGTCTTGGAACGGGTGGATCTCCAGGAACACCACCACGAAGATGGCAATGATCAACAGCGGATGTAACTGCGTCTTGTCGCGCTCCTCATTCACCCAGGCTACCAGTTCAGCCATCAAGCGTGGCGTGTCGAACGGGCTCGCCGACTCGAACACGACCCCGATCTGGACACCGTTTTCATCGAACGCGGCCACGCTGTTCGAGTTGGTCTTGTACTGTCCCCGGTGCCGCGAGTCCTTTTCACTGTGACGCAGCAGGATCTGGTGCAGTTGCTTGATATGGTTTTCGTTGAACGGGATGTCCCGCCAAGAGCTGAACACCATGTCCATCAGCTCGGCGTAGCCAGCCACCTCCTGCTCATCACGGGTATCGAAGGACTGAATGGCCAGGTTGGAGAGCAGTCTTTCCACTTCCCGATCTGTCAGCTTGCTACCCTCAATACGGGTGGATGAGCCGATGCTCTCGATGGTGGCCACCCTGCGCAAGGCCGAAAGTCGGTCTGGCGCAAGCGTGCTCATTGCGCGCCAAACACCTTTGAACTCGTCGATCCTGGCGATCAAGCTCAGGATCTCAGGTGTGATCGTCAAGGAGTCAGTACGTAGCATAGAACCAATAGTACAACCATTAACACCCATTTCTAAAATTGGTTCGGCCATCGGATACCAGGCAATTAATGGGTGTTTTAATGGTTCAAAGGTAAGTATTCGGTGAACCTGTTTCCCTACCGACACAAAATCGTAGCGAAGTCCCTGCGCAGCGGATACAGCCAAATGTCTTTGACGGCACTGGGTACCGTGAAGAAACGCATCAGGATGTGGGGCAGCCCTGCGGTGCCGAACATCAGCGCCATACCGAACGAAATCGCCGAGATCGGATCCTTGACGAAGTTGCCCGGACCCATGATCGATGCGCCTATCGTGGCGGCCGCTTCGGCGACCTTGCCGTCCTTGAGCGCCAGGTCGGTCTTGATTTTCACCGCTCCGGCAAACATGGCCTCGGGGCTGAACCCGAAGTGCCACAACACCGATAGCGCCATGAAGGTCGCCCCGCCGAGCAGCAGGCAGGCCTTGATGATCTGCACCCAGGTGGTGGCGGTCATGCCGCCGAACAGCACGTACACCATCATCAGGCCGCCGACGATGACGACCGCAATCCAGTATTCGAGACCGAACAAGAGCTTGATCAGCTGCCCGGCGCCGACCATCTGCGCGATCAGGTAGAACGCGACGACGACCAGTGTTCCCGATGCGGCGAAGATCCGCACCGGCGCCTGCTTGAAGCGGAATGCCGCAACGTCGGCAAACGTGAACTTGCCCAGGTTGCGCAGGCGTTCAGCCATCAGGAAGGTGATGACAGGCCAGCCGACCAGGAAGCCGATCGAGTAGATCAGGCCGTCGAAACCGCTGGCCATCACGGCGGCAGAGATGCCCAGGAAGGATGCCGCCGACATGTAATCGCCAGCGATCGCCAGGCCGTTCTGAAAGCCGGTGATACCGCCGCCAGCGGTGTAGAAGTCGGCCGCCGATTTGGTTTTGGCCGCCGCCCATTTGGTGATGAACAGGGTCATCACGACGAAGCCCCCGAACATGCTGATGGCCGTCCAGTTGGTGACCTGCTTCACGGCCTGCCCGAGGTCGGCGCCGGCCGCGTAAGCCGCGGCCGAGACTGCGAACAAGGCCGCCAGGGTGATTACGCGGCGCATGGTGTCGTTGTGGCGTTTCATTTCAGCACCGCCTTGGCCACGGCATTGGACAGGGCGTCGAATTCGGTGTTCGCGCGCCGCACGTAGATCGCGGTGATGACAATTGTGAAGAGAATCACGCCAAGGCCGATCGGGATGCCCAGCGTCATGACGCCGTCTCCGATTCTCTGGGACAGGAATTCCTTGTTGAAGGCCACCAGCAGGATGAAGCCGTAATAGACGACCATCATGGCCAGTGTCAATTGCCAGCCGAATCGGCTGCGTTTGGCCTTGAGCTCCTGGTACTGGGGATGCGTGACTATCCGTTGGATCAAATCGTCGTTCATGGAGGGTTCCTGCGTCGTTTCTCGGGATTCGCGGTGTCGCGGTGTGCCAGACACCGCAGTGGATTGACACCGTCGAATTGAAACTGGCGCAAGGATATGGGCGCCTCCTTACCTGGTCCTGTCGCCGACTTACCGGATACTTACTTCGCGCTGTCCTCGGCTTGTGGGTCCGTGTCGAAGCGAACCGAAAAACGGGTGCCGGGCGGATTGGCGCCTGCTTGCGCATCCTCCACGCTGACGGTTGCACGGTGCAGATGCGCGATCTCCACCACGATGGGCAAGCCCAGGCCGGAGCCGTCAACCCCGCTGCCCAGAACCCGGTAGAACGGCTGGAACACCATCTCGCGTTCGGACGCGGCGATGCCGGGCCCGGAGTCCTCAACCTGCAACAAAATCACCTTGCCAAACGGGTCGGCCAGCACCCGCGTGGTGACCACGCCGGGCTGTTGCACGCTTGAGGGTGTGTAGTGGATGGCGTTGACGAGCAGGTTGCGGATCAGCTCTGCCAGCAGCACCGGGTTGCCGTTGAGCATGACGCCGTCGGCGCCGGGCAAGGCGCCTTCGTAGCCCAGGTCGAGCGACTTCTCGAGCGCGCTTGGCAGGCAGTCCTGTACCACGGAGATGGTCAGTTCGGCCAAATCACAGGGTTCACGAACCATCGCCGAAGTGCTGCCTTCGGCCCGTGCCAGCGCGAGCAGCTGGTTGACCGTATGCGTGGCCCGCATGCTGGCATTGCCGATCTGCTGCAAAGACTGTTTGAACTCCTCGGCGCTGACGCCTTCGCGCTGCGCCAGGTCGGCCTGCATGCGCAGGCCTGCCAGCGGCGTCTTGAGCTGGTGCGCCGCGTCAGCCAGGAAACGCTTTTGGTGTGCGATCGATCGGGTGAGCCGGTGCAGCAGGTCGTTGACGGACGAGACCAGTGGCGCCACCTCTTGCGGCACCGACAACTCATCGAGCGGGCTCAGATCGTCCGGGTTGCGGGCGCGAATACGCTCCTCGAGCTGGTTCAGTGGCCGGATCGCATACGCCAGACCGATCCACACCAGCAAGACGGCCAGCGGCAGGATGATGAACTGCTGCAGCATCACGCCCTTGACGATTTCGGTGGCGAGCAAGGCGCGTCGGTCCAGCGTTTCCGCAACCTGCACCAGCACCGGGCGGGCTGCCGGAAGGTCTACCTGGAGCCACTTGTAAGCAATCCGGACGTCGTCGCCGTGGTAGCTGTCGTCGCGGATGCGCACCTCGCTGAAAAACGGGGTCTCATCCTGCGCCGGCAAGGGCAGATCGCGCTCGCCGCTGACGAACTCGCCGCGCGCGCCGAGTACCTGGTAATAGGTGGCTTCGGTGTCCGATGAGCGCAGCAATTTGTGCACCGGCAAGGGCAAAACGAATTGCAATTTCCGGTCGTACACCTTGACCAGCGATGCGAGTTCGTCGACGTTGTATTGCAGCGCCTGGTCGTAGGGTTTGCCGGCGGCACTTTGCGCGACGAACCATGTGAGCACCAGGCTGATCGGCCACAACAGCAACAGCGGCGTCAGCATCCAGTCCAGGATCTCGCCGAACAGCGATCGCTGTTCGCGCTGGAACAGTTTCACGATGCCGCAGCGTCGCCCGTGCCGCCTTGCGCCGACTCGAGCGGCAGCAGCTTCAGGCAATAACCCAGGCCGCGCACGGTGGCGATACGGATCGGGCCTTTTTCGATCTTCTTGCGCAAGCGGTGCACGTAGACCTCGATCGCGTTGTTGCTGACTTCGTCGCCCCACTCGCACAGGTGCTCGACTAGCTGGTCCTTGCTGACCATGCGTCCGGCGCGTTGCAGCAGCACCTCGAGCAGCCCGAGTTCGCGCGCCGACAGGTCGATCATCTGGCCGTCGATCTTGGCGACCCGTCCGGCCTGGTCGTATACCAGCGGGCCGTGTTTGATGGTGTCGCCGGCGCCCCCCATGCGCCGGCGCAGCAAGGCGCGCACACGTGCCTCAAGCTCCTGCAGGCTGAAGGGTTTGGCCATGTAGTCGTCGGCGCCATAGTCCAGCCCCTTGACGCGTTCCTCCACGCTGTCTGCGGCGGTGAGAATCAGCACCGGCAGTGCCGATCCGCGGGCCCGCAGTTTGCGCAGCACCTCCAGGCCATGGAGCTTGGGCAAGCCCAGATCCAGGATCAGCAGGTCAAACTCCTTGTTGGTCATCAAGGCCGCGTCGGCTTCGGTGCCGGTGGCCACGTGATCCACAGCCGCGCCGGTTCCGCGCAAGGCGCGCAACAAGCCGTCCGCCAGCACGCCATCGTCTTCCGCGATCAGTATTCGCATGGCTTTTGTCTCCACGTGTCGACGCGAGTGCGGCGTCTTGCTTCAATCATTCTAGGCCGCGCGTCAGGCAATGTAGGCTTCCAGGCCCAGGCGCACCACCGCAGCGATCTCGCCCCCGACCGCGAGCGTGAACTCCGACTCGGCCTGCTGTACGGCCTGCCAGTAGGCTTGCAGCCACTGCAGGCCGCAGGTCGTAAATACAACCTGGAGCGCGCGGGCATCGCGCGGGTCGTCCAGCCGGGCCACCAGGTCCCAGGCAACGCACTGGTCCACCAGCTTGCCCATGGCCTGTTTGCTGATGCCGGCGCGGTGGGCCAACTGTGTCAGACGGCAACCACCGGCCGGCAGGTGGCGCGTGATCTGAATGTGGGATGCGCCGAGTTTGCCGCGTGCCACAAGATGCGACAGGGCCAACGCCAAGACTTCGTTGTGCGCCATGACGGCCAGCACGCGGGCATCGAACCGTTGCTGGGCCAGCGCCGTCAGCCGCCCCAGATGGGTCTGGCGCCAGGTCTCTTCTGCAAACGTTGGAGGCATGACCACAATAGTAAACAAAAATGACTAAAAATTCGCTTTGTTCAATTCAACGAATGCATTTAAACTACTGTTCAAGCATCCAGCCTGTTGTTAACATCAGAGTTGGCTGCAAACCAAACCCTTGTTTTTAAAGGAGATTTCCATGGACGCAGCCGTCAAGACCCCACCCGCCGTCAACAGCGAAAAGGCCAAAGCCTTGCAAGTCGCACTGGCCCAGATCGAGAAGCAGTTCGGCAAAGGCACGATCATGCGTCTGGGCGAAGGTGAGGTGATCGAGGACATCCAGGTCGTGTCGACCGGCTCGCTGGGACTGGACATCGCACTGGGCGTGGGTGGTCTGCCGCGTGGACGGGTGGTCGAGATATACGGTCCGGAGTCCTCGGGCAAGACGACCCTGACCTTGCAGGTGATTGCAGAGATGCAGAAAACCGGTGGCCAGTGCGCCTTTGTCGACGCCGAACACGCCCTGGACATCCAGTACGCCCAAAAACTCGGCGTCAACCTGCAGGAGCTGCTGATCAGCCAGCCAGACACCGGTGAGCAGGCGCTGGAGATCGTCGACTCGCTGGTGCGTTCGGGCGCGGTCGACCTGATCGTCGTCGACTCGGTTGCGGCGCTCACGCCCAAGGCCGAACTCGAGGGCGAGATGGGCGATTCCTTGCCCGGCCTGCAGGCGCGGTTGATGAGCCAGGCGCTGCGCAAGCTGACTGCCCATATCAAGAAAACCAACTGTATGGTGATCTTCATCAACCAGATCCGCATGAAGATCGGCGTCATGTTCGGCAGCCCCGAGACCACCACCGGCGGCAACGCGCTCAAGTTCTATGCTTCGGTGCGGCTCGACATTCGCCGTACCGGCACCATCAAGAAAGGCGACGAGGCCATCGGCAACGAGACCAAGGTCAAGGTGGTCAAGAACAAGGTCGCATCGCCGTTCAAGACGGCGGAGTTCGACATCCTGTTTGGCGAAGGTATCAGCCGCCACGGCGAGATCATCGACATGGGTGTCAATGCCCAGATTCTCGACAAGTCGGGCGCCTGGTATGCGTACAACGGCGAGAAGATCGGCCAGGGGCGCGACAACGCACGCGAATTCCTGCGTGAAAACCCCGACCTGTCGCGCGAGATCGAAAACAAGGTGCGCGAGTCGCTGGGTATTCCCTTGCTGGCCGAAAGGAGCGAAGCCGCAGCCAAAACTAAGGGCGCAGGCAAGAAGGCCGATTGAAGCGGGCCCGGCCGCATCCAGTCAACCAGCCGGCTTGCCGATGGCGCTGCCACCGCTGTCACTCAAAGGCCGCGCCCTGCGCCTGCTGGGCACGCGCGAGTATTCCCGGCCCGAACTCGAGCGCAAGCTGGCCCGCCACGCACCCGAGGCCGGCGAGTTGGGGCGGGTGCTGGACGAGTTGCAGGCCAAGGGTTTCATCGATGCACGGCGCGTGATCGAGTCCGTCGTGCACCGGCGATCGGGCAAGCTGGGTGCGGGCCGCATCCGGCAGGAGTTGAGCGGCAAGGGCCTGGACGCAGACATGGTGCGCGCCGCAGTGGCCGGTCTTCAGGCCACCGAACTCGAACGCGCCTATGCCGTCTGGCGCAAGAAATTCGGCAACAAGCCGTCTGGCGCGGCAGTAGACGGCTCCGACCGGCCAGAGGCCCCCGAACGCGCACGGCAGATGCGGTTTCTCGCGTCGCGCGGATTTTCCGGCGACACGATCCGGCGCGTGGTGTCAAGCGCCGATCAGCTGCTCGACGAAACGCCGACCGACTGAACCAGCAAACGGTGAAGGGTGAACGGTGAACGGTGCGGCTCACAGTCCCAGCATCAGTTTCAGGTTTTGCACCGCGGCGCCGCTCGCGCCCTTGCCCAGGTTGTCCAGCCGCGCGATCAGCACCGCGTGGTGGAAGTCGTCCTGCTCCCCGGTGTTGGCGAATACGCGCAACTCCATCTTGTTGCTGTCCACCAGTGCAAGCGGATCGAGCTTGCCATCCGGTGTGGCCGGCTCGACCGTAACCCATTCGCTTCCGGCATAGTGTTTTGCCAAGGCATCGTGCAGGTCCTGCGCGCCAGGCTTGCCCGGCAATTGGTCCAGATGCAGCGGCAGCTGGACCAGCATGCCCTGGCGGAAATTGCCTACCGCCGGAATGAACAGCGGGCGCCGGGTCAGGCCGGTGTGGCGCATGATTTCGGGCACGTGTTTGTGTTTGAGGCCCAGGCCATACACCTCGTATGCCGGTGCGGCGCCACTCTCATACGCTTCGATCATCGTGCGACCGCCACCCGAGTAGCCGGTGACGGATGGCAGCGTCAGCGGAAAGTCGCGCGGCATCAGTCCGGCGTCGATCAGGGGGCGGATCAGCGCGATGGCGCCGGTCGCGTAACAACCGGGGTTACTGACCCGTTGCGCTGCCGCGACGGCGGCCTTTTGTCCGGTCGCCAGTTCGGGGAATCCGAAAACCCAGTCGGGCGCCGTGCGATGCGCAGTCGACGCATCGATGATGCGTGGCCCGGTCGCGCCGGTGCGTCCCAAGGCATCGATCATGGCCACCGATTCGCGCGCCGCGTCGTCGTGCAGGCACAGGATGACCAGATCGACCTGGCCCATCAAGTCGCGTTTGGCCGCGGGGTCCTTGCGCAGTTCGGCAGCGATGCTGACCAGTTCGACGCCAGGCATCGCCTGCAGGCGCTCCCGAATTTGCAGACCGGTGGTGCCTGCCTCGCCGTCGATGAATACTTTTGCCATATTGCAGCCCTTTCCAAGATCGGCCGTCAGCGCCATGCAAGACGAAGCCCCGACAATTGCCGCATTGCAGCATGATACATTTGGCGGCTTCGGTGTCCGCTACGGGCTGACGATTGCGCGCATTCGCCAGTGCAGTGGGTTTGTTCCTATCCCGAGAGAAACCTCATGAAGATTCACGAGTACCAAGGCAAGGAAATCTTGCGCAAGTTTGGCGTCCCTGTGCCGCGTGGCATTGCGGCATTCACGGTTCAGGAGGCTGTCGAGGCGGCGCAAAAATTGGGCGGACCGGTATGGGTTGTCAAAGCCCAGATCCACGCGGGCGGACGCGGCAAGGGCGGGGGCGTCAAGTTGGCCCGATCCATCGACGAGGTCAAGACCCTGGCCTCCGAAATCCTGGGTATGCAGCTGGTCACGCACCAGACCGGAGCCGGGGGTCAGAAAGTGCGTCGCCTGCTGATTGAGGACGGCGCGGACATCAAGAAAGAATATTACGTGTCGGTCGTTACCGACCGTGCAACGCAACGGGTCGCCCTGATGGCCTCGTCGGAAGGCGGCATGGACATTGAGGAAGTCGCGCACGCGACGCCCGAGAAGATCCTCAAGGTATTTGTCGATCCGGCCACCGGGCTGACCCAGGCGCAGGCAAAGGAACTGGCCGATGGCATCGGCGTACCTGGCGGCTCCACGGCACAGTGCATCGACGTGCTGCAAAAGCTCTACAAGTGCTACATGGAAACGGATGCCTCGCTGGTCGAAATCAATCCGCTGATCCTCGAGGGTAATGGCGGCATCAAGGCGCTCGACGCCAAGTTCAACTTCGACGCCAACGCGTTGTTCCGCCAAACCGAGATCGTGGCCTACCGCGATCTGGACGAGGAAGACCCGGCCGAAGTCGAGGCGAGCAAGTTCGATCTGGCCTACATCAGCCTCGATGGCACGATCGGCTGCCTGGTCAATGGTGCAGGTCTGGCGATGGCGACGATGGACACCATCAAGCTATACGGCGCCGAACCTGCCAACTTCCTCGATGTCGGTGGTGGCGCGACACCGGAAAAGGTCACCGAAGCGTTCAAGATCATGCTCAAGAACGACAAGGTCAAGGCGATCCTGGTCAACATCTTCGGCGGCATCATGAAGTGCGACACGATCGCCACGGGCGTCATCACCGCTTGCCGCGCCACCAATCTCAATGTGCCGCTGGTCGTGCGCATGAAAGGCACGAACGAGCAACTCGGCAAGAAGATGCTGGCCGAGTCCGGTTTGCCGATCATCAGCGCGGACACCATGGCCGAGGCTGCGCAAAAAGTCGTCGCAGCCGTCAAGTAGTCCAATTCCGGGTCAAAACCAACAAGACACCGCAATGCGCAACGAGGTCCGGCCCGTGTCCGGCCTCAGTATGTTGCGGTGGTGAAGGAGTTCAAGTGAGCATTCTGATCAACAAAGACACCCGGGTGATCACCCAAGGCATTACCGGCAAGACCGGGCAGTTCCATACGGAGAAATGCCAGGAATACGCGAATGGCAAGAATTGCTTCGTTGCCGGCGTGAATCCCAAGAAGGCGGGCGAGTCCATTTTTGGCATCCCGATCTTTGGTTCGGTCAAGGACGCCGCCGCCAAGACCGGTGCCACGGTGTCGGTCATCTACGTGCCGCCGGCAGGCGCGGCAGCAGCCATCTGGGAAGCCGTAGAGGCAGACCTCGACCTGGCCATCTGCATCACCGAGGGTATTCCGGTGCGTGACATGCTCGAAGTGCGCAACCGCATGAAGGCGCGGGTGGCGGCGGGTGGCAAGAACACGCTGCTGCTCGGACCCAATTGCCCAGGGCTGATCACTCCCGAAGAGATCAAGATCGGCATCATGCCGGGCCACATCCATCGCAAGGGACGTATCGGCGTGGTCTCGCGCTCCGGGACCCTGACCTACGAAGCCGTGGCCCAGTTGACCGATATCGGTCTGGGGCAGTCGACTGCGGTCGGCATCGGCGGTGACCCGATCAACGGCCTCAAACACATCGACGTCATGCAGGCCTTCAACGACGACCCCGACACCGACGCTGTGATCATGATTGGCGAGATCGGCGGCCCGGACGAGGCAGAAGCGGCCCGCTGGTGCAAGGCGAACATGAAAAAACCGGTGGTTGGTTTCATTGCCGGTGTCACGGCGCCGGCTGGCAAACGCATGGGTCACGCAGGTGCGCTGATCTCCGGTGGCGCGGACACGGCCGACGCCAAACTGGCGATCATGGAAGAGTGCGGCTTCAAGATCACCCGCAATCCGTCGGAAATGGGCAAGTTGCTCAAATCAGTCTTGTAAATTGGCGGCGACGGGCATCGCCCACAGGCATTAGGCGCCGCCTGTCGTACACGGCCTGCGCTGCCATGTCCCAGCCCCGCTCGTGAAAGTGAACCGTGGAAGAATTTCTTACTGCACATTTCTGGATAGCTGTCGGTCAGATCATCATGATCGACATCTTGCTGGGGGGCGACAACGCAGTAGTGATCGCACTGGCCTGTCGCAAACTCCCGCCGCATCAGCGCGTCAAGGGGATCCTGTGGGGGACGGCCGGCGCCATTTTGTTGCGCGTGATCCTGATCGCCTTTGCGCTGACGCTGTTGCAGGTGCCTTACCTGAAATTGGTGGGAGCGGCGCTGCTGCTGTGGATTGGAGTCAAGCTTCTGGCGCCGCAGGACGACGACGCTCACGGGAACATCGAGGGTAGCGACAAGTTGTGGGCGGCCGTGAAGACCGTGATCGTTGCCGACCTCGTCATGAGTGTCGATAACGTCATCGCGATCGCCGGTGCCGCGACCGGTGCCGGAGAGAAACACCAGTTGCCGCTGGTAATTTTTGGCCTGTTGGTCAGCGTTCCGATCATCATCTGGGGCAGCCAGATGGTGCTCAAACTGATGGACCGTTTCCCCATCATCATCGCTGTTGGCGGCATGCTGCTAGGCTGGATTGCCGGCACGATGGCCCACAGCGATCCCGCCTTGCTCCATTGGTTGCCACAGACCTCGATGTGGAATTACGGCCTTGGCATTGCGGGTGCCTTGTTCGTCTATCTTGGCGGTCTGGTGTTGCGTCGGCGCGCACAAGTTGCCACCTGACACGACCCATTTTTCGCGGCTTTTAGCCGGCCAACCGACGGCGCCTGCGATCGTCGGGCTTGGTGCAAAAAAACGACAAAGGTGCGCGTACTTGGTCCTTGTCGGCGGCGGCATGGTCTGATAACGTTGCTCACTCGCAACTCAGCTTTGAGCGACTTGGGCCTTTCTGAGTCATTTGCAGCGGACAAAGTCGAACCAAAATACTGGGTGGGTTGGAACGTGGCAACTAAATCATCATCGAAAAATGCTCAGTTCTGGCGTGCTGACTGGTTTGCAGGGGTGGCGATTGTTCTCGCGGTATTGCTGCTCAACCAGGCGACCGACCTGATAGGAACCGTCGAGCGGCGTTTTTACGACTTTGCCAGTACCAGCACATCGCGCCTGCCGTCCGACCGCATTGCCATTATTGCCATCGACGACCAGAGTATTGCGAACATCGGGCGTTGGCCCTGGTCGCGTGACATCCATGCGAAGCTGATCGACCTGCTCGCGGCCGCAAAGGCCAAGACCATTGTCGAGACGGTGTTCTTCATCGAACCCCAGGTTGATCGCGGGCTGAGTTTCATCCGCCAGATGAAAACCTTGCTGCCCGCTGGCTCCGACGTCGTCAACAGCCCATTGGCCAGGGTGATCGCCCAGGCCGAGCTGGCGCTCGATACCGACGCTGTGCTCGCCGACAGCATCAAGAATGCCGGGAACGTGCTGGTGCCCTCGGTATTCGCGTTGGGCGAACCGCAGGGCAATCCGGACAAGCCTCTGCCGGCATTCGCGCTCAAGAGCGCCATCAGCGAGAAGAGCGGGTTTTCCGTGCCGGCGCTCAGTGGGCAGCAGCCGATCGATCAAATCGGGTCGGCTGCGGCTGGAGTTGCCCATCTGAACCAGATCCAGGACGTCGATGGCTCGGTGCGGCGTGAACCATTGCTGATCAATTATTTCGGCGACGCAGTGCCGTCCATGGCCTTGCTGGCGGCGGTAAAGAGCCTGAACCTGGGGCCCAACGACGTCAAGCTCAATCTTGGTGAATCGGTTCAGATTGGCAAATTGCGCGTCAGGACCGACGAAACGGCTCTGATGCTGCCGCAGTTCTACAAGGCGCGTGACGGACGCCCGGCGTTTGCTGTCGATTCTTTCTATGACGTGCTCACAGGCAAGATCCCCGCTTCCAAGTACGCTGACAAGATCGTCATCATTGGCGCGACGGCGGCTGGTGTGGGCGTCCAGTTTCCCGTGCCGGGCAGCGCCGGGCTGTCGCCGGCTGAAACCATTGCCCACATCACGTCGAGCATTCTGAGCGAGCATTTCATCGTGCAGCCGGGTTGGGGTACCTGGGCCACCTTGGCGGTGTTCCTGCTGGTGGCGGCCTATATCATTTCCGTATTGCCCCGCTTGTCCGCCGGAACCGCGGCAATCGTCACGCTGGTGATGTTCGTTGCCTTGCTTGGCACCGAATTCGGAATGTTGTCGGGCAGCGGAACCTGGATCAAACTGGAACTGCCTGCCTTGCTGCTGGCCATCGGCCACTTGGCGTTGACCACCAAGCGTTTCCTCGTCACCGAGGCTGGCAAGCTCAAGTCCGACGAGGAGTCGGCCGAGACCAACCGCATGATGGGTCTTGCGCTGCAAGGGCAAGGCCAGCTCGATGCCGCTTTCGACCGCTTTCGCCGGGTGCCGATGGGCGACGCCGTCATGGGAAATATGTATAGCCTTGCGCTGGACTTCGAGCGCAAGCGCCAGTTCAACAAGGCCGAGGCCGTCTACCAGCACATGGCGACCTATGACAAGGACTACAAGGATCTTCAGGCCAAGCTCAATCGGGCCAAGAATATGTCCGAGACCGTCATGCTCGGCGGTGGTGGATCGCATCCGGGCGGCACCATGTTGCTCGATGGCGGCGCGGTCGAGAAACCGATGCTCGGTCGTTACCAGGTCGACAAGGAGCTCGGCAAAGGTGCCATGGGGGTTGTCTACCTTGGCAAGGATCCGAAGATCGGCCGGGTCGTGGCCATCAAGACCATGGCCCTGAGCCAGGAATTCTCGGGTGACGAACTGGTTGACGCCAGGGAGCGCTTCTTCCGGGAGGCAGAGACAGCCGGGCGCCTGCAGCACCAGAACATCGTGACGATATTCGATGCCGGCGAAGAGCATGACCTGGCCTATATCGCGATGGAGTTCCTCAAGGGAAAAGACCTGCTCGATTACTGCAAGGAGGGCAACCTTTTGCCCGTGGCACGTGTGTTGTCGATCACGGCGCGTGTTGCAGAAGCCCTGGCTTATGCCCACCGCCAGAACGTCGTGCACCGGGACATCAAACCTGCCAACATCATGTACGAACATGGCAGCGACACCGTCAAGGTCACCGATTTCGGCATCGCGCGTATCACCGACTCCAGCAAGACCAAGACCGGTCTGGTGCTGGGCACGCCCAGTTTCATGTCGCCCGAGCAACTTGCCGGCAAGAAGGTCGATGGCCGCTCAGACCTGTATTCGCTGGGCGTGATGCTGTTCCAGATGCTCACCGGCGTGTTGCCCTTCCGAGGCGAGTCGATGGCGGAGCTGATGTACAAGATTGCGAATGAGGAGGCGCCCGATCTGCGTGTCATTCGCAGCGACTTCCCCGAAAGTCTGGCCAACCTGGTAGCGCTGGCTGTCAGCAAGCGGCCGGAGACGCGTTACCAGGACGGCGATCAGTTCGCCGCCGATCTGCGATCGGTCATGGCAGGCATGGGCGAATTTGCCGGCGCAACCGCCGCGATGGGCGCGACGATGAGCAACACGCAGGCGGTCGCTGCGGGGCACGAAAAGACAGCAGTGTTTGCCGCAACCGTACCCGGAGCCCCCGATTTCGAGAAAACGGTGGTTCGCAACACGAATCCGGCAGCCAGGCCGCCGGCCGTCAAGGACGACAAGTTCGAGAAGACCGTAGTGCATCAGCCGGGCAACGTGGCAAGATCGGCGAATCAATCTTCAGAGGCGTACGAGAAGACCGTCGTGCACCAGACCAAAGGTGTCATCAAGCCAGGGCCTGGCGGTCCCATCAAGCCCGACTTCGAAATCTGATCCGTGGCCATGATGCATTACACGTTTCACTCCAGAACCGATCCAGGCCGGGCGAGGGACAACAACGAGGACGCCCTGGTTGTCGATGAGGCAGCGCAAGTGTGCGTGCTGGCCGATGGCATGGGTGGATACAACGCTGGCGAAATCGCCAGTGGCATGGCTACTGCATTCATCAAGTCGGAGATGGCGCGCTGGTTGGCCGAGACCGGAAAACACGCGAAGCCCAAGGAAATCAAACGAGCGCTTGAGATTTGCGTCGATAACGCGAACCGGTCGATCTTCAATGCATCGGGATCCAATCCCCAGTACTCGGGCATGGGTACGACTCTGGTTGTGGGCGTGTTCACCGCTACGAGCCTGATCCTGGGCCATATCGGCGACTCACGCTGTTACCGCTTGCGAGCCGGCAGCATGACTCAGATCACAAAAGACCATTCCCTGCTGCAAGAACAGATCGATGCCGGCCTGATCACGCCGGAACAGGCGGTCGGATCGTCGATCAAGAACCTCGTGACGCGGGCCCTGGGCGTTGAAGATGCCGTCATGCTGGAGATCGCTGAACATCTGGTCGAAGAGGGCGATTGTTATCTTATGTGCTCCGATGGTCTCTCCGACATGGTTGACGATGCCGAAATTGCCAGTATCCTTGGAGGCCCTGTACCGATGGATCAGAAGGCGGACATCCTGATCGCGATTGCGAATGAGCATGGTGGCCGAGATAACATTTCGGTGTTGCTGATCCAGGCGGAGCCTGCGACAGAAAAGCGTGGCCTGATCTCCAGACTGTTGGGAAAATAGTAAGCTCGTGTCTAATATGAAAATCTGTCATAGAAATAGGAGTCGGTCATGCCGAAAATGATCGTATCGATCGATGGTGTCGTGATAAAGGAAGTGCAGTTGACCAAGGATCGGACGACCTTGGGACGCAGACCGTACAACGATGTCGTGATCGACAACCTGGCGATCAGCGGCGAACATGCTGTTTTCCAGATGGCGGGTGCCGACGTCTTCATTGAAGACCTCAACAGTACCAACGGTACCTATGTCAACGGCAAGGCTGCGAAGAAGCAGCAATTGCACAATGGTGACACGGTCGAGGTTGGCAAATACAAGATCAAGTTTGTCGGCGAATCTGTCTCCGACGGATTCGAGAAAACGATGATGGTCAAGGCTGGACCCGGTGGTTTGGCCGGCATGCCTTCGTCAACTGCAGCGCAGCCGGGCATGGGTGCGACAGGTGCCCGCTCCACCATGATGGCAACCGGCGCCGGTGGTTCTTTGGCTCAGGCTTCCATCAAGGTACTGTCGGGGGCTGCGTCGGGCCGTGAAGTGCCACTGACCAAGGTAGTGACCACCATTGGAAAGCCCGGGGTGGCCGTTGCCGCCATCACGAAACGGCAGCACGGGTTTGTCGTGCACCATGTCGAAGGTGCGGGCAATCCATCCCTCAATGGCACGCCCATTGGAACCGATCCGGTGTCCTTGAAGAATGGGGATCTCATCGAGTTGGCCGGTACCCAGATGCAGTTTGTGCAGAGTTGAGTCGCAGGTCAGATTGCCGCCCCGTGGTTAGGAAGGCAGTCAGATAGCGCCGCCATGGGAGCTCTAGTCAAGCACTGGCCGCGCATTGTTGTAACCCTGCTTCCGTTGGTTTTTGCGCTGTTGCACGCGGTCGGTGCTGTGCGGCTGGATGTGCTGGACCGGCTGGACAACATCATCTACGACACGCGTCTGCGCGCGACGATGCCGCGTACGCTGGACGAACGGGTCGTGATCGTCGATCTTGACGAAAAAAGCCTCGCCGCAGTGGGGCGGTGGCCCTGGGGCCGCAATCGGATGGCCGAACTGACCGATGAGCTATTTGATCGTCAAAAGGTTGCCTTGCTGGGTTTTGACGTCGTCTTTGCGGAGGCCGACGAAAGTTCGGGCCTCAAGCGGCTCAATGAACTGGCGCAAAAGGAGTTGAAGGACCAACCCGGATTTGTCGACAAGCTTCGGCAATTGCAGTCTTCGCTCGACTATGACGCGATGTTCGCCAAGGCCCTTGAGGGCCGTGCCGTGGTTTTGGGTTATTACCTCACCAGCGACGACCGCGAGGGACTGACATCGGGCGTATTGCCTGCACCGGTGATGGTCAAAAGCGACCTTCAAGGGCGTCCGATTTCGTTCACCAGCTGGAATGGTTATGGTGGCAACATTGCGCAGCTGGCAAAAGCGGCGCCCATAGCGGGTCACTTCAATCCGATACCCGAAAGCGATGGTGTCGTGCGGTCCTTGCCGTTGATCGGCGAATACAAGAACAGTTATTACGAGTCGCTGTCTCTGGCGATGTTCCGCATGCTGGCCGGTCTTCCGTCGGTCTCGCCTGGTTTTCCCAAGGAAAGAATGCTGGCCCGGAGTTACCAGGGCCTGGAAAGCATCCAGTTGAGACTGGGTACGAAGATGTTGGCGATTCCGGTCGATGACCGCGTGTCTACGTTGGTTCCATTCCGCGGGTTTGGTGGACCCAAGGGAGGCTCTTACCGGTATGTTTCGGCCTCCGATGTCTTGGCCAAGACCTTGCCGGCGGAAAGCCTCAAGGGCAAGATCGTTTTGCTCGGGACGACTGCACCCGGCCTGCTGGACGCCCGGGTCACGCCAGTCGGCGAGACCTATCCGGGTGTCGAAGCGCACGCCAATATGATCTCCGGGCTGCTGGATGGCAAGACCTTGGTCAAGCCGGACTATTCCGTGGGTTACGACGTGATGGTTCTGCTGATGTCGGGCCTGCTGCTGGCATTTGCACTGCCGCTGGTGACAGCCACGCGGGCCGTCGTGCTCAGTGTGGTTGTCATCGTGACGGTCGGTGCCCTCAATCTGTGGCTGTATGTGGGCCACGGCCTCGTGTTGCCGTTGGCTGGCGCCATGGTCATGGCCCTCACGGCGTTCGCACTCAATATGAGTTATGGCTATTTTGTGGAGAGCCGATCCAAACGAGAGCTGGCGCACCTGTTTGGCACCTACGTTCCTCCCGAGCTGGTCGACGAAATGGTCAAGGACCCGGACAGCTACAGCATGCAGGCGACCAATCGCGAGATGACAGTGATGTTCTGCGACATGCGCGGCTTCACCAAGATGTCCGAGCAGATGGAGCCGAGCCAGTTGCAGGCCCTGCTCAATGGTGTCTTCACCAGACTCACCGGGATCATCCGGGCCAACCGCGGCACCATCGACAAATACATGGGTGACTGTGTGATGGCGTTCTGGGGCGCCCCTGTAGAGACCCCTGAACATGCCCATCTTGCGGTCAAGTCGGCGATGGAAATGGCCAATGCCGTACGCGGCATCAATGAGGAGCACCGGGCCAAGGGTATCCCTGAAATTGGTATTGGCATTGGCGTTAACACGGGTACTATGTGTGTTGGTGACATGGGTTCGAACATACGTAGAAGCTATACGGTCATCGGCGATGCGGTGAATCTCGGGTCCCGGCTGGAGGGGCTTTCCAAGATTTATGGAGTGGATACGGTGGTCAGTGAATCGGCGCGCAAGCTTGCACCTGCTTTCGGGTGGCAGGAGCTGGACCGTGTCAGGGTCAAGGGCAAGGAGCAGGCCGTAGCCATCTACTGGCCTGTGGCACCAAGCAACCGGATTGGTGCCGATACCGAATCCGAGCTCAGGACGTGGTCGTCTTTTCTCAAAGCCTACCGCGCCCAGGATTGGGACCAATGCGATTTGTTGATGATGAACTTGTTGCGAATGAACGCCAAAAGATACCTGTATCACCTCTATTCGGATCGTGTTGCATCCATGCGCCTGTTGCCATTCGACCTCGAGTGGGATGGCGCAACGAATTTTGAAACGAAGTAGGTGGTGACATGAAAGTGCGCGTGTTGGGCTGTTCCGGCGCTATCGCCAAGGACTGCCGAACCACGTCCTTTTTGATCGATGGCGATATCCTGATTGACGCCGGTACCGGCGTCGGTGACCTGACGCTCGATGAAATGCGTGGCATCGATCATGTATTTCTGACCCATTCGCATCTCGATCACGTCGCTGCCCTGCCATTGATGGTCGACGCGGTGGCGGCGCGGCGCCAGCAGCCGCTCAAAATCCATGCTCTGGCCGGAACCATCGCGGCGCTCAAAGCCCACATCTTCAACGACGTGATCTGGCCCGATTTCAGCCGCATCCCCACGCCAGAGGCGCCATTCATCAGTTTTCACGAGATTAAGACCGGACAGACCCTGCAGATCAACCGCAAGCTGCTCGAAGTGTTGCCAGCCGTGCACACCGTGCCGGCCGTCGGCTACGCGGTCACGGCGGGCAGCGGATGCTGGGTTTTTTCCGGCGACACCGAACGGAACCCTGCGTTCTGGAAACGGGTCAACGAATTGAATGTGGCCATGCTGGTGATCGAGACGGCGTTCAGCAACCGTGAGAAAGACCTGGCGAAGCGCAGCCTGCACCTGTCCCCGGTCGTTTTGGCGGAGGAACTCGACAATATCGCCAACGAAAACCGCTATCCGATCTACATCACCCATACCAAGCCGGCCGAAACGGACCTGATCATGGCCGAGATCCAGAAATTCGACGAAACCTCCGTGTCCGGCCCCAATGTCACGCACGACATCCGGTGGCTGCGCGCAGGCCAGGAGTTCGAGTTGTGAGCGCCCCCAGCCCTGGCTTCGCCAGGCCCCCCAAGGGGGTGCGAGGAAACTTGGGAGCGGCCCGGCGTTTCCTCATGAGCCGCCGGGCCGCTCCCAGGGCCCACGGCAGCGCAGCGCGCTGCGCCGAGGTTACCTTATGAACGCAGTGCTCAAACCAGCCCAAGGCGACAAGTCGGAGCAGGCTTTCTTCGAGAGCCAGAAACTGCCGCCGGAAAAACGCGGCATCACCTTTGAGGCCTTGTTCTACAAGCAGTTGCACAATGTCACCGCGCGTATCCACGATACGGAAAATCTCGACCAGATCATGCTGGATGCCAGCCAGGACATATGCAAGCTGCTCAATGCAGACCGGCTGACCTTGTATGCCGTCAACGAAGACCGCACCGCCATCATCTCCAAGGTCAAGACCGGCCTGAACAGCAGCCGCGACCTGAAACTGCCGATTTCGCCGCAGAGTCTGGCCGGTTATGCCGCGTTCAGCCGAAAACAGCTTAATCTGGCCGATGTCTACGACGACGACGCGCTCAAGCAGATCCACCCGGCGCTGACCTTCCTCAAGGAGGTCGATAAACGTTCGGGATACCGCACCCGCCAGATGCTGGTGGCGCCGATTCTCGATGGCGACGTGCTGCACGGTGTCTTGCAGATCATCAACAACAAGAGCGACCAGACCTTTGGCGCGCTCGAGGTCGAAGGGGTCAAGCAGCTGTGCAAGACCCTGGCAACGGCGATCCGCCAGCGGGTCCAGAAAGCCAACGAAGCGGCACGCCACAAGGTGACCAAGTTCGACGGGCTCGTCATCGATGGCGTCATCACTGCTACCGAGCTGGAGCAATGCCTGCTGGATGCCCGAACCGAGAGCCGGCCGGTCGAAACCATCCTGATGGCCAAATTCAAGGTCAAGCCGACGCAGATCGGTCCTTCGTTGGCGCGTTTTTTCGGTGTTCCTTACCAGCCCTTCGACAGCGGGCGTATCCGATCGGAAGCCCTGCACGGTCCGCTCAAGCGCGAATTCATCGAGGAACAAGGCTGGATACCGCTGGAAGAATCGCCCGACGGCCTCGTCATCATGTGTGTCGACCCGGAAGCGGTGCGTGGCGCGCGGGTCGTGCCCCAGGTTTTCCAGCGCATCACCAAGTTCAGCTACCGTGTCACGACCCTCACCGAATTCCAGGAGACTCTGGCGCAGCTGTATGGCGCGGGCGTCGAAGGCGGCTCGATCGACCAGTTGCTGGCCGACATGGATGGCGGGCCCATCGACGATGGCTTCAACGACGACTCGCTGGAGTCGGCCGCGGCCGACAATGAACTGGTCAAGTTCGTCAACAAGGTGATCATCGACGCCTACCACCAGAAGGTGTCGGACATCCACATCGAGCCGATGCCGGGCAAGCTCAAGACCGGTATCCGGTTTCGCATCGATGGCACTCTGGTGCCGTATGTCGAGGTGCCGGCGCATTTTCGCCAGGCCATGGTCACGCGGCTCAAAATCATGTGCGACCTCGACATCTCAGAGCGTCGCAAGCCGCAGGACGGCAAGATCAAGTTCAAGAAATACGGCCCGCTCGACATCGAGTTGCGGGTCGCCACGATTCCGTCGACCGGTGGTGTCGAAGACGTCGTGATGCGGATTCTGGCAGCGGGCGAGCCGATTCCGCTCGAAAAACTCGGCCTGACGCCGCACAACAAGCAGCGACTCGAAAAAACCGTCAGCAAGCCATACGGGCTGTTCTATGTCTGCGGCCCCACCGGTTCGGGCAAGACCACGACGCTGCATTCGATCCTCAAGTTCCTCAACACGCCCGACACCAAGATCTGGACCGCCGAAGATCCGGTCGAGATCACGCAAAAAGGCCTGCGCCAGGTTCAGATCAACAAGAAGGCCGGTATCGACTTTGCGCTGGTGATGCGCGCCTTCCTGCGTGCCGACCCAGACATCATCATGGTGGGCGAGTCGCGCGACAAGGAAACCGTCTCCATGGGTGTGGAGGCGTCCCTGACCGGGCACCTGGTGTTCTCGACGCTGCATACCAACTCGGCGCCGGAGTCGATCACCCGTTTGATGGACATGGGCATGGACCCCTTCAATTTCGCCGATGCCTTGCTGGGCATCCTGGCGCAGCGCTTGGCCAAGAAGTTGTGTGATTGCAAGCAGTCGTACGTTCCCGCATCCGACGAATTGCGCCTGTTCGTCGCGGAATATGCCGAGGAACTGCGCCACTCCAAGGCCTGGCAGCTCGATTCTGTCGGCGAGACCCAGAAGCTGGTCGATACTTGGTCGGAGACCTACGGTGTCGACGGCCAGCTGCGCCTGTACCGGGCGGTCGGCTGCGATAAATGCGGCGGTACCGGCTACAAGGGCCGGATCGGCCTGCACGAGTTGCTGGTGGCCGACGATGCCGTCAAGAAACTGATCCAGGAACGGGCCCGGGTGGCCGAGTTGTTCGCCCAGTCCGTGGAAGGCGGCATGCGCACCCTGAAGATGGACGGCATGGAAAAGATCATGATGGGCCTCACCGATATCAAAATGGTCAGGTCGGTCTGCATCAAGTGACATTTATGGCGTGACAATTTTGTCATGCCGGATTGGTGAGTGTCGTCTGACTGCACATCCTGCGACAAATTGGCGGCAACTGGTGTCTGAACAGCACGTTGAAGGCAAATGCCACGCTGGCACGGATTCTGCTTTTAGTCAGTGTCCAGTCTGTTTTCGTTGTCCCAACCCCAGGAGTAGTTCCATGAAGCGTTCCATGCAAAAAGGTTTCACCCTTATCGAGTTGATGATCGTTGTCGCGATCATCGGTATTTTGGCCGCCGTTGCCTTGCCGGCATACCAGGACTACACGGTCCGCGCGAAGGTGTCGGAGGTGATTCTGGCCGGTTCTTCGGGCAAGGTTTCAGTTTCTGAGGCAGCCCAGGCTGGCGGCAGTGGCATGCAATCAATTGCATCGGTTGCCACACAAACGTCCAAGTATGTGTCGGCCGTGACATATGCTGCTACCGACGTATCGAATGGGATCATCACTGCGACCGCGCAGGGCGACACGAACATCACTGGCAAGACGGTGCAGTTCGCTGGCGTGTTGCAGAGTAATGGCCAGGTCCTTTGGACTTGTACCGCAGGTGCCAGCAACCCCATGGATGCCAAGTACCTTCCGGCAAGCTGCAAATAACAGACTGTCGCGGTTTGCTTGAAAGAAGGCCCCTATGGGGCCTTCTTTTTGTGCGACTGGTTAGAGTTCAACCGTGCTGAGGCCCATTCATTCAGCGCTGCGACAAATCTTCGGAACCCGTGAATCAATTCAAATCCGCGATCTGGCCTGTAGGCTGGGCCATCATCTTGTCGATGGGATGGTTGCTGCCGAACCACTACCCGCCATGGGTGGGGTTTCACATGGATGCCTGGATATCCGTCGTGACGCTTGTGGCGTCAGCGGTGGTGTTAGTGGTTTCTGCTGGGCCTGTTGGGGTTTTTGGCAGCACCTTGGTGATCCTGCTGTTGGCCATGGTTCCCGGCGTCCAATACGGCATGGGCCTGGTCACCTCCAGCGGTAACGCGTGGCTGAGCAGTGCCTATCTGCTCGGGTTGTCACTGGCCATCGTGATAGGTGCGCGATGGGAGTACATCAGACCCTTTCAACTCATGGATTGCCTGTTCCTGGCAATCGGTATCGCTGCGATCATTTCGGTTGGCCTGCAATTACAC